>Ga0209344_10000349_pt1 | contig 86197 bp, 64 predicted proteins | sample Cruoilmetagenom6_FD_187293 | JGI IMG/M metagenome (GOLD analysis project Ga0209344, IMG submission 187293) | Oil polluted marine microbial communities from Coal Oil Point, Santa Barbara, California, USA - Santa Barbara Oil Seep Sample 6 (SPAdes)... | ecosystem: Environmental > Aquatic > Marine... | reverse complement strand
GAGTACAGTCGGTTTCTGTACGGCTAATTGTCGAAAAAGAAAGAGAGATTCAGGGATTTAATCCTGTAGCATCTTATAGGATCGATGCAGAGTTTTCAAATGAGAAAGGACAAACTTTTAAAGCAAAGCTTCCAAAGAATTTTTCATCTAAAGCAGAAGCACAAGCATTTTTAAATTCTAATAAAGCAGCAGATTTTAAAGTTGCCGATTTAGAGAAAAAACCAGCAAAGAAATCACCAGCTGCACCTTTTACAACATCAACTTTACAACAAGAAGCATCTCGTAAATTGTATTTTTCGGTAAGTAAAACCATGACAATGGCACAACGCCTTTACGAAGCTGGTTTGATAACGTATATGAGAACAGATAGTGTGAATTTATCTGATGAAGCAAGAAAAGGCGCAGAGGCAGAAATTAAATCTGCTTACGGTTCAGAGTACAGTAATCCGCGTAATTATAAAGGAAAAAAAGGTGCACAAGAAGCACATGAGGCGATTAGGCCAACAGATTTTTCTCGTCACACTGTTAATATAGACTACGACCAAGCACGTTTATACGATTTAATTTGGAAACGTTCCATTGCATCACAGATGAGTGAAGCACAATTGGAGCGTACCAATGTAAAGATTAGCGCTTCAAAGCATAATTCTTTATTTTCTGCCAATGGTGAAGTTATTAAGTTTGATGGCTTTCTTAAAGTGTATTTAGAAGGTACAGATGACGAGAATGTAGAACAAGAAGGTATGTTACCGGCTTTAAAAGTAAACGAAACACTTCTTAATAATTATATAACTGCTACCGAACGTTATACGCGACCACCTGCTAGATTTACTGAGGCATCTCTAGTAAAGAGATTAGAAGAATTAGGTATTGGTCGTCCTTCTACTTATGCGCCAACTATTTCAACAATTCAAAATAGAAATTATGTTGAAAAAGGTGCTGTTGATGGTGTTGAGCGTAAATATGCACAATTGGTTTTAGAAAACGATACCTTAAAAGAAAGTCAACTGTCAGAAAAAGTTGGATCAGACAAAGGAAAATTAGTACCAACAGATATTGGTATGATTGTAACCGACTTTTTAGTGAAGAATTTTGATGCAGTTTTAGACTATAATTTTACAGCTAAAGTTGAAGCAGATTTTGATGAAATAGCTGAAGGTAATGTCGATTGGACAAAAATGATGAAAGATTTTTATAAAGACTTTCATCCACAAGTAGAAGATGTACAAGAAAATGCTGATAGAGAATCTGGAGAGCGTGTTTTGGGTAAAGATCCTAAATCAGGAAAACAAGTAAGTGTACGTTTAGGTAAATTTGGACCAATGGTACAAATTGGTACTGTAGATGATGAAGATAAACCAACCTTTGCAAGTTTAAGTCCAGACCAACAATTAAATTCTATAACTTTTGAAGAAGCAATGGATTTATTTCAACTTCCAAAAAATTTAGGAACTTTTGAAGGTGAAGAGGTATTGGTTAATAATGGTCGTTTTGGACCTTATGTAAAGTTTGGAAGCGCTTTTGTCTCCTTACCAAAAGGTGTAGATCCTTTAAGTGTTGAGCTTGATGATGCAATTATTTTAATTAAAGAAAAGCAAAAGGCAGATGCTCCTATATATATGTATAAAGAATTGCCTGTTCAAAAAGGTAAAGGACGCTTTGGGCCATTTATTAAATGGAACAATATGTTTATTAATGTGAATAAAAAGTACGATTGGGACAACTTATCTGATAACGATATTGTTGAATTGATTGAAACAAAAATTCAAAAAGAAATAGATAAGGTTATTCATAACTGGGAGACTGAAGGCGTAAGAGTAGAAAAAGCAAGATGGGGAAGACATAATGTTTTAAAAGGAAAGATAAAAGTAGAACTTCCTAAAACTGTTGATGTTTCAGAAATGACTTTAGAAGAAGCAACCGCTATAATAGAAAAGAATACACCAAAGAAAAGAGCTACAAAGAAAAAGGCGACTTCAAAAAAGAAGTAGTAAAAATTCTTATTCTGTATTATTTTTATGTTAACAATAAGTAAAACTCATTTATTCTATTGATATTTGCGTAAATAAAAAGATAATTTGTTCCCTCAATGAGTTTCAATTTCCTTTCGCCTGTATCAGATTCTGTTTTAGCGCATAACGAATTGCTTTCTGTACAAGCTTTAGGAAGGAAACTTCGAATTCATTCTAACCAAAACGGTATTCCAGATTTAGATAATGTAAAGATTGCTATCATTGGTGTTTTAGAAAACAGAAATGATATAAATTTTATAGGAGAAGATTTTAATCTAAATGAAATTAGAAAAACATTTTACTCTTTGTTTCCAGGGAGTTGGACAACAAATATTGCAGATTTAGGCGATATTAAAAAAGGAGAATCAACCGAAGACACTTTTTTTGCTTTAAAAACTACCATTGCTATTTTAATTTCTAAAGACATTATCCCAGTAATATTGGGTGGAAGTCAAGATATAACATACGCAAATTATAGAGCTTACGATTCTATAATGCCTATGGTTAACATTGTTAATATAGATAGTAAGTTTGATTTAGGCGACTCTTCAAAACCGATTAAGAATAATAGTTTTGTCGGTAAAATAATATTAGACACACCATATAACTTGTTTAACTATTCAACAATAGGTTATCAAACATATTTTAATTCGCAAGAAGAAATAGATTTAATGGAAAAACTCTATTTCGAATCATATAGGCTAGGCGAAGTGTCTAAAGATATAACATTGGTTGAGCCTGTAATGCGAGATGCTAATATTGTAAGTATCGACTTAAATGCTATTAGGGCATCAGATGTAAGTGCCAATCAAAAATATTCTCCTAATGGGTTTAATGGAAAAGAGATTTGTTCCATAACACGTTATGCGGGTATAAGTAATAAGGTATCGTCATTAGGTATTTATGAATATAAACCGTCAAAAGATGATGAGAGCACTTCAATGTTAGTTTCTCAAATGATTTGGTACTTTATTGAAGGCGTAAACTTTAGAGTAAAGGATGATGATTTTTCTGTAGAGAATAATTATCAAAAATTCATTACTTTAGTAGACTCCCAAGAATTAATATTTTATAAGAGTGTAAAAACAGGTCGTTGGTGGATAGAAATACCCTTTTTATTGAAAGTGAATAATAAATTAAAAAGGCACACGTTATTACCTTGTACGCATCAAGACTATATAAACGCTTGTAATAATACAGTTCCAGAACGTTGGTATAAAGCCTTTCAGAAAAATTGTATCTAGTAGAAAAATATAAGTATAATACTCCATTTCATCGATGAAACGCACTTTTTTTACGATGAAATGTAATTTTTTTAGCTAAAAAGTTGTTTTATTGAAAATATATAAATATGTTTACGCTCTCAAATTTTAAACTTAATTAATTAACCTTGAGTTTTATATGGATATTATGAAGAAGTTTTTATTATTAACCGGAATTTTAATTTTAGTCTCTAGTTGTGGCTCTAAAGATAGAGGAGAACTAGTAGGGGTAAAAGGAAAGAAATGGCACCCAGAAAAACCATATGGAATGGAACTCGTTCCAGGTGGTGCATTTATTATGGGTAAAGCCGACGATGATTTAGCTGGTGTTCACGATGCTCCTGCAAAAACTGTTACAGTAAGAGCCTTCTATATGGATGCTACCGAAATAACAAATAGTGAATACAGACAATTTGTTAATTGGGTTAGAGATTCAACAATCAGAACTAAATTAGCTATTCTAGCAGATGAGGTTGGTGCAGCTCCAGGAGATGAAGCTGGAATCGGTCAATTTGCTTTCGTAGATGCTGATACCGAAAACATGACTGTATATGAAAAGTACATGTATGATAATTATACAGGACTTGGACCTACAGGATATGAAGGAAGAAAGCTAAACAAAGATGTTGAAATAGTTTTTGATACTGCAGAATATCCAGATGAGTATTATGCAGAAGTAATGGATACTATGTATCTGTCATTAGAAGAATCTTATAATGGACAACGTACATGGGATGTGAGAAAATTCAAATTTCAATATACGTACATGGACATTCAAAAAGCTGCTAAAGATAGATCTTTAAATAGAAAAGATGTTTTAATTAAAGAACAAGTAGAAGTCTATCCAGACACAACAACTTGGATTAGAGATTTCGCTTACTCTTATAACGAACCAATGCATAACGATTATTTTTGGCATGATGCTTATGGAGATTATCCTGTAGTAGGTGTTTCTTGGAAACAAGCAAAATCTTTTTGTCAATGGAGAACTGTAAACAAGAATTCATACCAAAAATCATCTAAAAAGCAATTTGTAAATTCATTCAGATTACCATCTGAAGCAGAATGGGAATATGCAGCAAGAGGTGGTTTGCAAGCAGCAACTTTCCCTTGGGGTGGACCTTATGCAAAAAACGACAGAGGTTGTTTTATGGCTAATTTTAAACCAGTAAGAGGAGATTATGCAGCAGATCAAGCATTGTATACTGTTGAAGCAAAATCATACGAGCCAAACGATTATAACTTATATAATATGGCTGGAAATGTTTCAGAATGGGTAAATGCATCTTACGATCCATCTTCTTACGAATATGTGTCAACCGTAAACCCAAGTGTAAATGATTTAAATAACCACCGTAAAGTTGTACGAGGAGGATCTTGGAAAGATGTTGCTTATTATTTACAAGTAAGTTCTAGAGATTATGAATATGCAGATTCGGCAAGAAGTTATATCGGATTTAGAACTGTTCAGGATTATATGGGAACAGAAGTAACCAAAAACGCAAAACATAAATAAAGTAATTAACTAAATAAATTAAACTATTAATTAACCTACTTAAGTATTCGTACTTAAATTAAAAACCAAAATATTATGGGACAATCAAAAGCAAGTAAAAAATTTATGAACATGGCCTACGGATTAGGTGCATCAATTGTAATTATTGGAGCACTTTTCAAAATTATTCATTTTGAAATAGGACCACTAACAGGTAATGTTATGTTAACTATTGGTTTAGTAACAGAAGCAATTATTTTCGCATTATCTGCATTCGAACCAGTAGATGACGATTTAGATTGGTCATTAGTGTACCCAGAATTAGCTGGATCAGAAAGTTTTGAAAATGAAGAAAGTAATCCTCAAGGATTATTGTCTAAAAAGTTAGATGATTTATTAAAAGATGCTAGAATTGACGGTGAATTGATGTCTAGTTTAGGAGATAGTATTAAAAACTTTGAAGACGCTGCAAAAAATATGGCTCCAACCGTAGATTCTATGTCAGCTACTAAAAAGTATAGTGAGGAAATTTCTCATGCTGCATCACAAATGGAGTCTTTAAATAGTCTTTATAAAGTGCAATTAGAAAGTGCAAACCGACAAGCATCTATTAACGAAGAGTCTGTAGAAAATGCTGCGAAGCTTAAAGAACAAATGCAATCGTTAGCATCTCATCTTTCATCATTAAATGGTGTTTATGGAGGAATGTTGTCTGCAATGAACAAAAGCTAATTAGAGTTAGTTAAACCCAAATTTATTAATTAACCACAAAAAACTAATTAGACATGGCATCAGGAAACCAAACTCCAAGGCAGAAAATGATTAATTTGATGTATTTAATATTTATAGCGATGCTAGCTTTAAATATGTCAAAAGAAGTACTTTCAGCATTTGGATTAATGAACGAAAAATTAACCGAGTCAAACGAGGCTGCTACACAACGTAACACAAACTTCTTGGCTGGGTTAGAACAACAGGCAAACGAACAGCCTGATAAATATCTTCCATTAAAAGCACAAGCTGACCAAGTAACAAAGTTGGCAAATGATTTTAACACTTATTTAGTGAACTTAAAAGGACAGATGACAGCAAAATTAGAAGATCCAACAGACTATGAAATCATGGACAAAGGCGATTTTCTTGATCAGAACTTCTTTAAAGGAGAAAAACTTAAGCCAGAAGGCCAAGAGTTTATAGATCAGATGAAAGCTTTTAGAGAAGGTATTCAAACAGTTATAGGTGAAGATTATCCTAGTATTGCTGCAGATGTACAGAAGAAATTTAATACAAATGATGTAACCAATAGAGATAATATTGTAATACCATGGTTAGATTACCATTATAAAGGATTTCCTTTAGTGGCATCTTTAACTAAAATGACACAACTTCAAGCAGATGTTAAAACAACAGAGTCTGAAGTAATGTCAACTATGTTACAAGGTAAACTTAAAATCGAAGCTTCTTTAACAAATTTTGAAGCGATTGTTGTGCCTAGTAAAACAGCATTTTTCTCAGGAGAGAATTTTACAGGAACAATTATTTTAGGTAAAAAAGATAATACCTTAACAGCTGATAAAGTAATTGTTAACGGTAACGAACTTCCTAAAGAATCTATGCAAGCTGGTCAAACTGTTTTAGAATTTCCTGCAGGATCTGTAGGAGAACGTGAGATTAAAGGTGAATTCCAATTCTTAGAAGGTGGTGAAACAATTACCATTCCTATTAATAGTTCTTACGCCGTAGTGCCTAAACCAAATTCAGCAACTATTTCTGCTGATAAGATGAATGTTGTTTATCGTGGTGTTAAAAACCCTATGACTATTTCTTTTGCTGGTGTATCAGATAACAATGTATCTGCAAGTGCGCCCGGTTTGAAAAAAGGATCTGGTGTTAGTAAATACATGATGGATGTTACAACTGTAAAAGGTAGAGAAGTAACTATTAATGTTACAGGTACATTACCTGATGGACAAAAAGTTAGCGATGCTGCTAAATTTAGAATTAAAGATTTACCAAAACCAACAGGAACTGTTAGAGGTGAAGACGGTGCATTAAAAATGCAACGTAATAGTCTTGAAATATCTACTATTGGTGCTAAATTTGATGATTTTGATTTTGAATTACCATTAAACGTAACAGGATTTAAATTTAAAGTTCCAGGACAACCTACAATAAATGTAAGTGGAAGAAAGTTAAACGATAGAGCAAAAGCTGCATTACGTAAAGCTAAAAGAGGTTCTGGAGTTCAGATATTTGATATTCAAGCAAAAGCTTCAGGTGTTAGTGTGATACTTAAAAAAGTATCTCCGGTATTTGTTGAACTTACAAATTAAGATATTAAAGTCTGATTAAAATTGACCCAAATTAATAAAATTAGAAAAGATGAATTTTAAAAGTTTTTTATTAACCGTTTTAGGTGTTTTTATAGCCTCAAGTGCTTTTGCGCAAGCAAATATACTAAATGCTAAAAGCCCAGATCAAATAGGTGTTAGAACTCCTGAACAAATAGCAATAGACAACGATAAGCCACTAGAATATGGTTATGTTGATGATAGAGATATCCTATTTGCAAAAATGACTTGGGAAACAATCGTTTTAGATGAACGTGTTAATTTTCCGCTTTACTATCCTATAGATACTAATAATATTGGAAAAAATAGACGTTCGTTATACGATGTTCTTTTTAAGAGTATTAAAGATGGTGCGATAGAAAATATTTACGATGATTCTTATTTTACCGCAAAACGTACTTTAAAAGATATTGAATCTGCTTTAACGTTAGTTGATACTACTGAACTTGGAATCGAGCAATTAAATGCTGGAGAAGAATTATCTGCAGAGTATATTAATAGAAGAGATATTACTTCTGCCGATATTAAGGAGTATCACATTAAAGGGTTTTGGTATTTTGATAAACGTCAGGCTGAATTAAAATATAGACTTTTGGGTATTGCTCCTGTAGCACCAGATGTAAACTTTATCGATTCAGACGAGCCAGATTTAGTTCCTTTATTTTGGGTATTTTTCCCAGATGCAAGAGAAGTCTTACACGAGTATAAAGCATTTAATAATGAGAATAGCGCCATACCGCACTCATTTGATCATGTTTTAAATTCAAGACGTTTTCATGGATATGTATATAAAGAAGAGAATGTATATGGAGACAGAAAGATTAATGAGTATGTTTCAGAAAATGCATTAATGCAGTTATTAGAATCACATAGAATTAAAGACAAGATTCGAGATTTCGAGTTGGATATGTGGACCTACTAATCGCAATATAAAATTATAAAACGCTCACTTTATGTGAGCGTTTTTTGTTACTTATAGTTTCCGCTTAATAACTAATGATTTGTCATTCCTGCGAAGGTAGGAATCCATTTTTCTTATTACATTAGCATAAGTATGAATGTAGATTATATAGTAGTTGGTTGTGGTTTGGCAGGCATTAGTTTTTGCGAGCAATTAAAAGCAAATGGCAGATCGTTTGTCGTATTCGATAATCAATCGCAACAATCATCTATTGTGGCTGGAGGACTTTATAATCCAGTTATATTAAAACGCTTTACTTCTGTATGGAAAAGTAAAGAGCAATTAGAATTAGCTTTACCTATGTATGCTAACCTTGAAAAAGAACTGAAGGTAAAATTAGATTATAAAATTCCTGTATTACGAAGATTTGCTTCAACTCAAGAGCAAAATAACTGGTTTACAGCTTCAGATAAGCCAAACTTAAACAATTACCTATCAACCAACCTTATTCCGAATAAGAATGCTTCTATAGATGCTCCTTTTGGGTTTGGTAAAGTATTAAAAACGGGAAGAATTGATACTGGTTGTTTAGTTAAATTGTATAGAGAAGATTTAATAGAAAAAAATCAATTAATTCAAGAAGCATTTGTTTATGATGCATTGCAAATCAAAAAAAACACCTTTGGATATCAAGAAGTAGAGACGACCAAAATTGTATTTTCTGAAGGATTTGGTGTAAAGAAGAACCCTTTTTTTAATATTCCAATTAAACAATCTAAAGGAGAACTAATTACAATTCATGCTCCAGATTTGAAAATAGATTTTGTTTTAAAAGCAGGTGTATTCATTTTTCCATTTGGGAATGATTTGTATCGAGTAGGAGCAACTTACGAATGGAAAGACCAATCAAACAGCATAACCCAAAAAGCAAAAAATGAGCTTTTAAATAAGCTTAAAAGCGTTGTAAATTGTGATTTTAAAGTTGTCGATCAGGTTGCTGGTATAAGACCAACAATTGTAGATAGAAGACCTGTTGTTGGAAAGCATGCCGAAATAAATAATTTATATATTCTAAACGGTTTAGGAACCCGAGGTGTTATGATTGGGCCTTATGTAGCAAAACAACTCTATAATTTTATTGAAAATAAGAAGCCTTTAGATAAAGAGCTAGATTTAAATAGGTTTAATAAAAATTAAACTATTTCTCTGCCAGTGTTTTATCATATTTCATAAACAGGCTAATCCAAATATTTCTAGAAAGGCGCATAATTATTGGGCCAAAAATAATCAGAGTACCTACAATAGAAATAAAAGCTATGTTTATACTAGATTTTAAAAACACATAGCTAATTACGAACGCTACCATTGCAAACGCAATACCAACACCATAACTAACATACATAGATCCATAAAAAAACGAAGGCTCAATCCTATATTTAGTTTTGCAATGAGAACAATGGTCATTAATTTTTAGAGTCTCTGTTAACTTATAAGGATTATTACTTACATACATAGATTCTGAATGGCATTTAGGGCAAGCTCCTGTAAAAATGCTGTATAATGAAGTTCCTTTTTTAAACATATTATTTAATGTATTTTTGCACTCTCAAATAAAGTTCAAAATTAAGGTTTATTAAATAAACCTTTGTAATAATAATCACATAAATGCTCAATATACATAACTTGTCAATTTCATTTCAAGGCGAATTTTTATTCGAAGATTTAACTTTTAAGTTAGTTAACGGAGATCGCGTAGGTTTAATTGGTAAGAATGGTGCAGGAAAATCTACAATGCTTAAAATTTTATCTAGAGAGTTAGAACCAGATTCTGGTCAAATTGCTATGGATAAAGAATTGAAAATAGGGTTCTTAAAGCAAGATATAGACTTTACATTTGGCAGAACTGTTCTGGATGAATCTTATGAAGCTTTTGTAGAAATAAAGCAAATAGAAGCCAAAATGGAAGAGATTAATGTTCAGTTGGCAGAGCGTGAAGATTATGAAAGCGATGGTTATCATCAATTAATGGTCGATGTCAATGAGCTTCAGCATCAATATGAAATTATTGGAGGTTATAATTATAAAGGCGACACAGAAAAAGTGTTGCAAGGTTTAGGTTTTCAACGAGAAGATTTCGATAAACTTACAGAAACCTTTTCTGGAGGTTGGCGTATGAGAATTGAGCTCGCAAAGCTTTTACTTCAAAATAACGATGTGTTACTTCTTGATGAGCCTACAAACCATTTAGATATAGAATCTATAATTTGGTTAGAAGGATTTCTTAAAAATTATCCTGGTGCAGTTGTCATTGTATCGCATGATAAAATGTTTTTAGATAATGTTACCAACCGAACTATTGAGATTTCATTAGGCCGAATTTACGATTACCCGAAGCCATATTCTAAATATCTGGTTTTGCGTAATGAGATACGAGAACAGCAAATGGCATCTCAAAAAAATCAGCAAAAACAAATAGAACAAACAGAAAGACTTATTGAGAAGTTTAGAGCAAAAGCTTCAAAAGCAACAATGGCACAATCGCTCATAAAAAAACTAGATCGTATTGATCGTATTGAAGTCGATGAAGACGATAATAGCGTGATGACTCTTAATTTTCCTATATCGATAACACCAGGAAAAATAGTTGTTGAAGCCGAAGGTATTTCAAAAAATTATGACGAAAAACAAGTTCTAAAAAACATTGATTTATTTGTAGAGCGTGATAGCAAAATTGCTTTTGTGGGTCAGAATGGACAAGGAAAATCTACGCTTGCAAAAATACTTGTTGGAGAAATTAAACATCAAGGGCATCTTAAATTAGGGCATAATGTGCAAATAGCATATTTTGCTCAAAATCAAGCAGAATATTTAGATGGAAATAAGACCGTTTTAGATACTATGATTGATGCAGCAAACGAAACAAACCGAAGTAAAGTTAGAGATATATTAGGATCTTTCTTATTTCGTGGAGAAGAAGTAGAAAAGTATGTAAAAGTATTATCCGGCGGAGAACGTAATAGGTTGGCTTTAGCCAAATTACTGCTACAGCCGTTTAATGTTTTAATTATGGATGAGCCAACAAATCATCTAGATATAAAATCGAAAAACGTTTTAAAAGATGCATTAGCTAAATTTCAAGGCACATTAATTTTAGTATCGCATGATCGCGATTTTCTGCAAGGCCTAACGAATAAAGTTTATGAGTTTAAAGACCATATATTAAAAGAGTATCTAGGCGATGTAGAGTATTATTTAGAGCAACGAAAGATTGATAATTTAAGAGAAGCCGAAAAGAGAAGCGTTGTAAAGAATGCGCCAAAAGAAAAGAAAAACCATACATATAAGGAGCAAAAAAAAATGAAGTCTTTAAATAATAGATTGAGTAAAGTTGAGTCTCAAATTAATAGCCTTGAAAAAGAAATTAAAGAGATAGATATAGTGCTTGAACAAAATTACGATAAGGTAGCTTCTAACCCAGATTTTTTTGATTCTTATCAAAAAAAGAAAAGCGATTTAAAAGAATTAATGCGAAATTGGGAAGATATTCAACTAGAAATTGAGCATTTCAACGAGTAGCAAATGTTAAAATTTTATGTATTTCGTCGAATAAAATAGGTTTTAGACTGCTTATGGAGTAACATTGTTAGAAATAAAACCCAAATTTATTTAACATGAAGACTTTTAAACTAACCATTACCTGCTTATTTGTGACGCTATTCACATTTGCAGATGTATCTATTTCAGAAAAAGACGCTCTAGTTGCAATTTATAATTCAACACAAGGAAATCAATGGAATAATACATGGGATATAAACACATCTATTGAAAATTGGTATGGTGTTGTAGTTAAAGACAACAAGGTCGTCGAACTTAATTTACAATTCAATAATCTTAATGGAAAATTGCCAAGTAATATTGGAGATTTAACGCATTTAAAGAAAATGAATTTAGGTTTCAATAAATTACAAGGCACATTACCAGCTTCAATTGGTAATATTTCAAGTTTAACGTCGCTAGAATTATTTATGAATAAGTTTGAAGGCGACATTCCTACAGAAATAGGGAACCTTTACAACCTTGAAACTTTAAAGTTGTATAGTAATGCTTTTACTGGCGAGATTCCAACGTCTATTGGAAATTTAGCTGTCTTGAAAGAATTAGAATTGGGTAGTAATTTTTTAACAGGAAACATACCTACACAAATTCAAATGTTAACACAATTAGAGACTTTAAGCTTAATAGACAATAAGTTGGTTGGAGAAATTCCATCAGAACTTGGTCAGTTAGCATTGCTTGAAGAATTAGTATTATCAAGTAATTCATTAACAGGTAATATTCCTGATGAGCTTTATCAATTAGCAAATTTAAATACATTAATGTTAAGTGATAATCAATTAAATGAAGAGCCAATAAGTGTTATAAATAGAAACCCTACAGAGTTACAATTGCAACTTCATGGCTCATCTATTATAGTAACAAGAAATTAATATTTACAAATCGTTTTATATAAGTTTTAAAAGACACCATATTTATGGTGTCTTTTTTTTATTTTCATAAAACATGATAGAACATTTTTTCATCTGTCCTTTTTGTTGGCAACAAATATCTATGTTATTGGATAATACAATCAACCAACAAACATTTATAGAAGATTGTGAAGTGTGTTGCAACCCAATAGAAATAAATTTATCATTTATTGGAAAGGAACTTACAGGCTTTAATGCAAAAGGTAGTCAATAATTTTTCATTTAAATTCTTGCTAAAGTTAAAAAGGGTTGTATATTTGCAGTCCGAAATGATTTGGTCGGTATTATGAGCCGAAAGTTAAAAGCTGAATAAATTATTTTGGTATTAAATCGCGGGATAGAGCAGTAGGTAGCTCGTCGGGCTCATAACCCGAAGGTCACTGGTTCGAGTCCAGTTCCCGCTACTAAGCAAAGCTTCACAGAAATGTGAGGCTTTTTTTATGAATGAGATTCTAGTAATTTGTTTCATAAAATTAAAATGAAATGAATCCAGTTTTTCTATAAGATTCCAAGGTTAATAAAAACGCCTCTATAGGTTATAGCTTTATTGCCTTCATCTTCTTTAGTTATCAAAGAGAATGTAAATGCTGCGAAAAACGATGGTAGTTGTATTATTCTTTCATCAATCTCAAAAGTAGTACGATGGGCATCAAAACATCTTTTCTATAATGGTAATAGAGATTATCCCAATCTTGAAAGTCGTTTATAAGGTTTTCACGTATTTAATCGATTTTTTTTGATAACATAAATTATCATAGTAATTTTAGGGATTCCCATATCTATATTATTTAATAACAAAAATTTGTAATATTTCCTTTTGTTGAAATTGAAACTTTTCAATTTATATAGAAGTATAGATTTGCATAAAATTTAGAAGCATCGGAAAACCAAGAATGAAAAAAAATTACGTAGCCTTACTAATTTTAATTCTTTCAGTAACATATTCTTTTGGGCAATGCTCACCAGATGTGACGTTACCAACAATTACTTGTCCAAGCAATAATACGGCTACTTGTAGCATGGATCTTGATGTTACACCTGTAGTTTATGATGAATGTGGTGTGGTAATACAGACCTGGGTTTTATCAGGAGCAACAATAGGTTCTAGTCCTTCCACAGGGATTAATGATGCGAGTAATGAGTGGTTTCAAGTTGGTACGACAACGGTAACCTATTATATCGAAGACGCTACAGGAAATTCGGCAACGTGTAATTTTAATGTCACTATTGATGATTATCAGGCACCATTATTAATCTGTCCAGTCGATTTAACGATTCCTAATGACCCTGGAGCGTGTACAGCTATTGTAAATGATTTTGGATTTATGAGTGCCTGGGATAATTGTTCTGGTATAAATGTCGTACTTGAGCCTGGCGGCTTACCACCGGGATCTGCTTTTCCTGTTGGGACTACAACAAACACTTACACTTTTACTGATGCGGCTGGTAATTCGTCCACCTGTACATTCGATGTTACAGTAACAGACGAAGAAGCTCCAACGATTAGCTGCCCTGCGAATATTACAGCAAATACAACCTCTGGACAATGTAATGCAAATGTTACAATTCCACCTCCAACAGCATCTGATAATTGTAGTATTGTTTCTATTACCAACGACTTTAATTCTGGGGGAGCAAATGCCAGCGGAACTTATCCTCTAGGGACGACCATAGTAACCTATACAGCAACCGATTCAGCGAATAAAACCATAACCTGTTCTTTTGAAGTTAACGTTAATAATTCCCAAAATCCAGTTATTACATTGCTTGGGTCTAATGTGATTACTCTAGAAGCGTGTGATGATTATACAGAATTAGGTGCTACAGCTTTAGATATCTGTTTAGGCGATATCACGGGAGATATTTTAATTGATGCTACTACATTAGACACGTCAACAGTTGGGTCGTATACAATAACATATAATGTGTCTAATGCTGCTCAAGTAATTCGAACAATAAATGTGGTCGATACAACAAGTCCGTCACTTACGCTTATTGGTCCAGATCCTTTAACTATTGGTGATTGTGCAACATATACAGAGCTTGGAGCGATAGCTAATGACCCTTGTTTTGGTGATATTTCTGGAAACATTGTTATAGATAATTCTAGTGTTAATTCGGGCGCTTTAGGATCTTATACAGTAACTTATAACGTTTTAGATGCTTCTGGAAACCCAGCTTCACAACTAACAAGAACAGTTACAGTTGTCGATGTTAATTTACCAGTTATTACATTAGTTGGTGATAATCCACAAACCATTGAAGCTTGCTCAACTTATAATGAACTTGGAGCCACTGCGATTGATCCGTGTTTTGGAACCGATATTTCTGGAAATATTCTTGTCGATTCTACAACTGTTAATACTAGTATTGTGGGGACTTATAATGTGACCTATAATGTGACAGATATTAATGGGAATATTGCCATCGAAGTTATTCGTATAGTAGATGTAGTTGATACTACCATACCTTCCATAACATGTCCTTCAAATATTACAGTAGCGAATGATTTAGGTCTGTGTTCGGCTGTTGTAAACTATACAACTCCAGTTGGAACAGATGATTGTTTAGCAGCAACAACAGTCCAAACGTCTGGACTAGCTTCAGGTAGTACTTTTCCTTTAGGGACGACAACAAATACCTTTATAGTTACCGATGCAGAAGGATTCACATCAACTTGCTCTTTTGATGTTTTAGTAAACGATTCCGAAAACCCTGTGGCAATATGTAAAGATATTTCAATTCAGTTAGACCCAGTTACCGGGCTAATAACTATAGTGCCATCCGATATTGATAATGGTTCAAGCGATAATTGTAGTGTGATACTAAATGCTTCACAGACAGATTTTGATTGCACAGATATTGGTAATAATACAATAACACTTACTGTAACAGATGCTACTGGAAACACAAGCACTTGTGATGCCAATATTACTATTACAGATGCAAGTGAGAATGCATCTGTAAGTATAATATCTTCCGAAAATAGTATTTGTCAAAATGCATCTGTAATATTTACCGCTACGCCTTTTGATGGTGGAGCAACACCAACGTATCAATGGCAAATTAATGGATTAGATGTTGGAGGAGAGACGGCCTCTACCTTTTCAACTTCCTCTTTAGTAAATAGCGATCAAGTTACAGTATTAATGACTTCGAGCTTGTCTGTTTGTGCACAAACAGTAATAAGCAATGCAATTGCGATTGTAGTAAATGACGATAACGCCCCAGCCAATGCTGGAGCAGATGTTTCAAATTCTGTTTGCACGGTAACTTCGGCAACCTTGGCAGGGAATGCGATTACAGGAAGTGGTAGTTCAGGACTTTGGACAGTAACTTCTGGGCAAATTAGTGGCTTTTCGTTTTCCGATGTTACGAGCCCTAATTCTACTTTTACTGGAGATATTGGTGAGACCTATACCTTGACTTGGAGTATAGATAATCCAGAGCCATGTTTAGACACAAGCGATAGTATGACTATAAACTTTGTTGGTTGTGACGCATTAGATTTTGACGGTGTTGACGACAATATTACCTTTAGAGACAATTATAACTTTACTAGTGATTTCACCATTGAAGTTTGGATCAAGCCCGATGTTACAAATGCCAATACTCAAACCATTATATCAAAGCGTGAAGTAAACAACTTAATTAACGGTTACGATTTAAGATTGGTAAATAATGTTATTTCCTTTAATTGGAATAGTGGCGTGTCAATATCGGCTTCACCACATCAAATAACAACAAACAGATGGTATCATGTGGCCATAACTTACGGTAGTGGAACCTATATACTGTATATAAATGGTGTTGAAGTTAATAATGTTACAGCGACTGCTCCAATAGCAAATACGGCCGATTGTATTGTAGGCGCAATGGATGACATGCAAACACCGTTTATACCACTAAATTATTTTAATGGCGGTATGGACGAATTACGTATTTGGGATGTTGCTTTAACAGCGACTCAAATACGTAAAATGATGAATCAGGAAATTGAGCCGAATAGTACAAATGTTATAGGTTCTGTTGTACCAATCGAAGTACAAGGTTTAATGTGGAGTAACCTTAACGGGTATTATCAAATGAATCAAAATTCAGATTTATCGGCAGGAAATTTAATATCAAATAATAGCTCAACAGTAAGTGGTCTATTAAGATACATGACCACATTGCAACCCGAAACAGCACCATTGCCATATCAATCGGTTAATGATGGCACATGGACAAATTCAAATACTTGGCTTTATGGTAGTTCTCAAGCTATTCCAAATGATATGGGTATAGATGGCACAACACCAATAACTTGGAACATTGTTAAATCTTCACATAATATATCTTCTGGAAATACCAATGTTACCTTGCTGGGGTTGATTGTTGATAGTAATACTTTAGCAATCGAAAATAGCGATCCTCTTGATGGGCAAAGCCTTCGCATAACCGATTACCTAAAAATTGACGGTACAAATACGGTTTTAAATCTTGTGGGAGAATCTCAGTTAATACAAGATATGGGAAGCATTATCGATTATTCTGGAACAGGCAAATTACATCGCGATCAACAAGGTACCACAAACCTTTTTAATTATAATTATTGGGGTTCTCCAGTAAGTACCAATGGGTCTAATTTTACCATTGGCAGTATATTACGCGATGGTGTACAACCAGTACAATGGACTACAGCTCATGATGCCGATGGTTCTACCAATCCTGTAACAATAAGCAGCCGTTGGTTGTATTTATACGAAAATTTTCCAATAAACTCTTATGCCGATTGGCAATCTATAGATCAAAACTCAAATGTAGATGTAGGACTAGGTTTTTTAATGAAAGGTAGTGGTGCTGTCACTAGCGAACAAAACTACACCTTTATAGGTCAGCCAAATAACGGAACAATAAGCACACCAATTACAGCCAATTACGAGGCATTAGTTGGTAATCCATATCCATCGGCGATAGATTCACACGAATTTATAAACGATAATAGTAGTAGTATTCTTGGCACCATTTATTTCTGGGAACACTATACTACAAATAATACGCATGTTACTGTAGATTATCAAGGTGGTTTTGCTGCATATAATTTAACTGGAGGAACGGAAGCTTTATCACCACCAGAGATTAGTGGGCTTGGAGCGTCTTCCAAAATCCCAGAGCGATATATCCCTGTTGCGCAAGGCTTTAATGTAAACGGAAACGCCACTGGAGGCAATGTAGTTTTTGAAAACGATCAACGCGTTTTTGTTAAAGAAGCCGTTACCGGAAATGCCGATAGTGGCTCTGTATTTATTAGATCGAATATTACAAAAAATAAAAATACTGAAACAGATGAGGACGAGGCAGTGATTAAACGAATTCGAATAAATTTTAAAACTCCCGACAATTCAATACGATATTTATTATTGGGTTTTATTCCCAATAACCTAGCAACAGATGGAGTCGACTATGGCTACGATGCCCTTAATTTAGACAATCTGCCTAACGATATGTCTTGGATGATCGAAGACGAACAATATCTAATTCAAGGCGTTGGCGATTTCGATAAAACTAAACAATATCCATTAGGCATTTTCTTATCAGATTCTGGTAATATCGAAATATCACTTCAAGAATTAGAAAATTTTGAATCCGAAATAGACGTATTTATTTACGATGCGCTGCTAGGCACATATACCAAATTTAACAATACAAACTATCAAATGAGTTTAGATACGGGAGATTATCTCGACCGTTTCTTTTTAACATTTATACAACAAGGCGCACTCACTGTAAAAGATCAAGAACTGCAACAAATTGTGGTTAATTATTTAAGTAATAGCAACGAAATAGTTGTTAAAACACCACAGGCTATAGAAGTTCAAAAAGTGCGCCTAATTAATATCCTTGGGCAGAAGGTTAAAACATGGAGTATAACCGGAGCGCCAGCTATGGAAATAAGAATACCGGTTAAACAGGTTTCAAGCGGTAACTATATTATAAAAGTAGAAACCGCAACTGGTACGTTTAATAAAAAAGTAATAATCAAATATTAAAATAACATACGGTTTAACGGCATTTATCGTAGCATATCGAAAAATAAGATTTTACTTACAATTTAAGATAGTATAATTTGCTCATTTTTTATATTTAACATAATTTAACAAAGCTATTAATTAACAGAGTTTATTAAAACTCGATACGACCAAATTCTACTTTAAATATTTTCAACCTTTTTAGTTTAGTTTCCTAAATTAATAAAGTCATACTTATGTTCGGTAATTGCTATTAACCAACAACAACCAAACATGATTAAAAAGTACATTTTTCAGTCTGCCCTTTCCTTAATATTTTTATTCTCAATTAATTTAAATGCACAAGCAGAATATGTATTTACTAATGCTGGATCGGAAGGAAATACTGGTCCAACACAAACTCAAGTAAATAATGCTTACAACGGAACAAATCTCGATGGTAATATTATCGTTAACACTCAAGGAATACAGGAATGGATAGTACCCGTAACTGGAGTATATACGATTGTAGGAAAAGGCGCATCTGGAGGCTATACACCAAATGCATCTGGAGGTCAAGGTAGAGTTATAACAGTTGATGTTAATCTAAATGCTGGCGATGTTATTGAAATTTTGGTTGGACAAGAAGGAGGTAGAATGTACTCTAGTTATAATGGAAATCAATATGCTGGCGGCGGCGGCGGTGGAACTTTCATTATTAATAAAACAACGAATACAGCTATACTTATATGCGGTGGTGGCGGTGGTGCTGGTCAAGGTAATAGTAGAGTTTATAATGGTCGCTCTGCTTCAGAATATAACAACAATAACGGGCAGAATGGTATTGGTGCAAATAGTTGGAGTCCTCCTGGTTCTGGAGGTTCTAATGGTTCTGGCGGACTAGCAAATGGAGGAGGATCTGGAGGTGGTGGTTACCTAAGTAATGGTACACAAGCTAATTTTGGCGGTACCCCAGGATTTAGTTACCAAAACAATGGCCTTGGAGGCGTAAATCGCGACCGAACAGGACCACACACTATATTAGTAAATATTAACGGTGGATTTGGTGGAGGTGCAGGTGCTGGCACATACTTTAGTTTTGAAGCTGATGGCGGCGGCGGCGGCGGCTATTCTGGTGGTGGCGGAAGTGCTGCTTATATAGGTGCTGGCGGTGGCGGCGGAAACCTATATACCGGTACTTATATTTCTTCTGCATTAAATACTGGACACGGTAGTGTATCTATTTCAGAGAATTGTGACACCTCTGATGCAGGCGCAACAGCTTATGATGGACCTCAAACTCCAGCTTGGCAAACAGGTGATAATGATGGAACTGGGTTTGGACCTTGGAGTTTATATGCTAGTAATAATGGTTCTACATCATTTTTCATGGAAAGTTCAGCGACTAATGGTGATGGCGATACTAATGGAGATGGAGACATAAATAGTAATGGCCGTTCGTGGGGTTTATATGCTGATAATGGAGGGTCGGCTGATGCTGATAGAGATTTTACTCAACCATTAGGTGTTGGAGATACGTTTAGTATCGATATGGATAATGGATGGATACAAACAAATGGTTTAGTTGGTTTTGTATTACACAATAGTAATAATGAATTTCTTTTAGGCTTTGATTTTAGAGGCGGACTTTCAGAATATAAATTATACGATGCGTCAGGTCAATCTGGAACAGGAATTGGATTTACAGATGAAGGTTTGAACATAGCTATCACATTAACTAGCGCAACTACAGTTGATGTAACTATTATTGAATTAGAAACTGGAAACTCTTCGACATTCTCTAAAACTTTACATGCAGCACCTATGTCAAAAATAATAAGTAAAGTAGTGCTACGTAATACTAATGCAGGTGGCGGCTTTCAATATAATGCATACTTCAATAATTTAGAAGTGTGTACTGTACCACCTGCACCTGTAGATTGTGTTATGAGTGCCTGGAGTGCTTGGAGTGCCTGTGATGCAGCTTGCGGCGAGGGTATGGAAATTAGAACCAGAACCGTATTGGTACAACCAGAAAATGGAGGTTTAGCTTGTGGACCACTAGATGAAACTCGCGTTTGTACTGCAATAGATAATGTACCACCACATATAGCATGTCAAGACCTAACAGAAAATACAGATTCAGGACAATGTAATGCAAACCTTACGATTGCACCACCAACAGTTTCAGATAATTGCCCTTCTGCATCTACTGCATTGGATTTTGATGGAGGTAATGATAGGGTTATAATTCCTTACAATTCAAGCTTTACATTCACAACCGAAATGACCATTCAAGCATGGATTTATCCTCGGGCTAATTCTTATAGACGGATCGTGTCAAATTATATTGGTGGCGGTAACCCAAATGGTGAATTTGTATTTGATACCTATGATGGGTCTAACCCGCCAAATTTAGCAAATGGTAGAGGGTTCAGATTTCAATTTACTGGTACAAATGGAGGAGGAGTCATAAGCCAGGATGTGTTAACATTAAACGAGTGGAATCATGTTACCGGAACGTTTAATAATGGAATAATAAAAATATATGTAAATGGAGTTGAAGTAAATTCTGGATCTACAGGCTTTTCTTCATTATCTATTGCACAAGTTAATTGGGTACTAGGTGAAGATCGATCTGACAGTTATCCTGAATTTTTTAATGGGCAGATGGATGAATTCCGTGTATGGAATAGAGCATTGCCAGCTTCTGAAATTTTAAGTTCTTACGATAAGTTGTTATCAGGAAATGAAACAGATTTAGTTGCATACTATAATTTTGAAGATGGCACAGGAAGTAATATAGTAACAGATAACTCTGGAAATGGAAATAACGGCACGCTAACCAATATGGATCCAGCCACAGATTGGATTGCATCAACAGCTCCAATTATTCCAGTAATTTTAACTAACGATATTTCAGGCACATCTGATGCATCAGGAATTTACCCAATAGGAGACACAACTATTACTTGGACAGCAACAGATGCTTCTGGTAATACAGAAATGTGTACTCAAACAGTAACAGTTGAAGCTCCTCTAGTCGATTTTGCGAATTTGCAATCTCCATATTCAGAAACGATTTGTAATGGTGAAAGTCTTACAGCTTATGGGCAAGTATATGAACCTGGAGTAACGCCAGGAAACGGAATTCAAGGTGCAGGTATTAATGCTGAATTTGGTTATAGCACAACAAATACAGATCCATCAACCTGGACAACCTGGACTAATGCTACTTTTAATGCAGCTGGAGGAGGAAATGATAACGACGAATACCAATATACATTTACACCTTCTGGTACTGGAACGTATTATTATACATTCCGTTATGCATTAAATGGATGTATATATCAATATGGTGGCACTAATAATGGGTTTTGGAATGGTTCAGGAAATGATAGTGGTGTTCTTACAGTTACTGCACAACCAACTTGGTACGCAGATACAGATGGCGATGGTTTTGGAGATAATGCAGTAAGTCTGCAAGATTGTATTCAACCTGCAGGTTATGTATCTAATAATACAGATTGTGACGATAATGAAGCAAACAGTTATCCTGGTAATACAGAGGTTTGCGATGGTATCGATAATAATTGCGATGGTACTATCGATGAAAACCCAGCACAAGTAGATTTTGCGAATTTGCATTTTCCTTTTGATGCTACTATCTGTTCAGGACAAGATTTTACGGCTTACGGACAAGTATATGAAGCAGGTTTAACAGATAATACTAATGGTCAAGCACCAGGTATTTTAGTAGAGTTTGGCTATGATAATACAAATTCAGATCCTTCAACTTGGACCAACTGGACAGCAGCCTCTTTTAATACTGAAACTGGTAACAATGACGAATACCAATATACCATAACGAGTGTTCCTGTCGATACATTTTATTATACATTTAGATATTCATTAAATGGGTGTCCATTCCAGTATGGTGGAACAAACAATGGTTTTTGGAATGGTTCTGGAAACAATAGTGGTGTTTTACAATCTTTAGACCTTCCACAAATAAGTTCTTTAACACCTTCTCAAGTGTCACCTGGTAATATAATGACTATAAATGGTCTCAATTTTACGACTACAGGAAATTCTGTGACTATTGATGGTCAGCCAGGTAATATTACAGCCGAAAGTGCAACACAAATAAGTTTTGTAGTTCCAGAAGGTTTATGTGATGGTAATGTCGTTGTGACATCTTCATGTGGTCTTGTATCAGATCCGGAAGCCTACACTGTATATCCTCCATCAATTGCAGGAATAAATCCTAGTTCTGTTTCTGCAGGAGACATTATGGTTATTGATGGTACAGATTTTAGTCCTTCAGGAAATGATGTCACTGTAGGTGGCATTTCTGTAACTATTACTGCTGAAAACATTAACCAAATAAGCATCATTGTGCCTGAAGTTTGTGAAGGTGAAGTCCAAGTAACTTCAGCCTGCGGATTTACATCGAATCCGGTACAGTATAATTTAAATCAACCTATTATCACTTCTGTTAACCCAAATACAGTATCAGCAGGAGATATTATGGTTATTCAGGGAACTAGTTTTAGTTCTACAAATAATAGTGTAACTATGGGTGGACTTCCAGCCATTATTACAGCCGAAAGTGCAACGCAAATTAGTATTGAAGTTCCTGTAGATATTTGTGATGGTGATGTTACTGTAACAACAGCCTGTGGTCTTGTATCAGACGCATTTGGTTTTAGTACAAACCCACCAATAATAACGAGTATAAACCCAAGTAGTTTATCTACAATTGGTGGAGAATCGGTTACAATTAATGGTTCAAACTTTAACTCAACAAGTACAGTTACAATTGGAGGACAGCCAGGGACTAACGTTTCAGTAAATAATTCTGGTGAGATAACCTTTACAACACCAGCCGATTTATGTGGTGGTGTTATTCAAGTAACCTCATGTGGTAATGTATCGAACACGATTGCCTATACAATGGATGCACCAGTTATTGCTAGTATAAATCCAAGCAGTTTATCGACAATAGGAGGCGAGCAAGTTACCATAAACGGTTCAAACTTTAACTCAACGAGTACAGTAACTATTGATGGGCAAGCTGGTATTAACGTTATAGTAAATAATTCGAATGAATTAATATTTACAGTACCAGCAGATTTATGTGGTGGTGTTATTCAAGTAACCTCATGTGGTAATGCATCGAATACGATAGCATATACGATGGATGCTCCAATTATAGCTTCCATTAGTGAATCGGTAATTACACCAGATGATGCGCTTATACTTACAGGTGTTAATTTTAATCCAGGTCAAAATAGTGTTTCTGTTAATGGTGTTAATGCGATAATATCTTCTGAGACATTTACACAAATAGATATTACGGTACCAAATTTAAACAATGCATGTAGTGGCGATATCGTTGTAACAACTTGTGGTAGTGCAGTATCAAATACTTTTAGTGTCACTGCAAAAGAATTTGAGGTACCAACAATTTCGTGTCCTTCAAATATTAATGTAATAGCAACAAGTGCTTCAGGAGCAATTGTGACATATGCAACACCCGTTGGTGCAGATAACTGTTCGGTTATCTCTACTACTATTACTACAAGCCCAACTGCTGGACTAGCAAGTGGTTCTACATTTCCAATAGGAGATACAACAGTAACTTATCAAGTAACCGATAGTTCAAACAATACAGGAAATTGCTTTTTTACAGTAACTGTACAAGGTGTTGCTCCGCAAATAGTTTGTCCAGCAGATATTACAGTAAGTAATGATCCACAACTGTGCAGTGCTGTTGTAACTTTTGCTGCTTCAGATAGTGCAGGTATTCCTGATTCAACCATAACATATAGCCATCAACCTGGTGATGTTTTTCCAGTTGGCACGACAACTGTAACAGCAACAGCAACCAATGCAGTTGGCTCAAGTTCATGTACGTTTGATGTAACGGTTAATGATACGGAAGATCCAGTAGTTGTATGTCCGGGAGACTTTACACAAGACACAGATCCAGAATCTTGCGATGCAGTGGTAAACTTTTCCACAAACTTTACAGATAATTGTGCAGGAGGTTCTGTAGTAGCCTCACCAGGATCGGGATCAACCTTTGCAATAGGCACTACAACAATAATAGTAACAGCAACCGATGCGGCAGGTAATACAGATGTATGCACGTTTGATGTAACTATCGAAGATAACGAAGCTCCAATTGCAGCATGTCAAGACTTAACAGTATATTTAGATGCAAGTGGTAAAGCAAGTATTATAGCTGCACAAATAAACAATGGAAGCAATGATGCCTGTGATGGTACAAACCTTTCATTAAGTTTAGACAAATCAACTTTTCATTGTAGTGATGTGTCTTCTGGTGGAGGAACAGGTGGAACAAGTTGTTTTGCAACTCAAAGTTTTGAGAGTTCAGGAGATAACTGGGCTCCGATAAGCTTTTCAACTTCTCCTTGCCAAATTGGAGGAGATCGATGGAATTTTTCCACATCATTAAATGCTATTACACCTAATGATGGTACTCAATTTTGGGGAATTCAAGATTTATATGGCAGTTGTGGTGGCACTGCATTTGAATCAATATCATTACCTGATTATGATGTATCAGCTTATACCTCTAATGTATTTTCATTTGATTATTATGCAATTGGATTTGATAATGGAGACGACATAAAATATGAACTCTTTTATGATAATGTTTCACAAGGAGAAGTTTTAGTGGTAGACGGAAATAGTAACTTTAGTACAAATGGTTGGGAAACAGTAACAGTAAGTATACCTGGAACTGTATCTAACGTAAGAGTGATTATTTCTATCAAACAAAATGGTTCTGGTGACTATGCTGGTATTGATAATATAAAACTATGTGGTGAATCCAGTGGTGGAGGTTCTGGTGTTCCAGTAACCTTAACAGTGACCGATAGTAATAATAATGCAAGTACCTGTACTGCTACAATAACGGTATTGGATAATGAACTTCCTGTAATTACAACCAATGGAAATCAAGATCTAAGTACCGATCCTGATGTTTGTGGAGCAACGTTTATAGCATCTGCATCTGCAACAGATAATTGTACAGTCAATAACCCTGTAGGTGTAAGAAGTGATGGATTAGCATTAAATGCTTTGTATCCAGTGGGCACAACAACCATTGCATGGAATACCCAAGATGCTAATGGAAATAATGCAACCGAAGTAATTCAAACAATAATAGTTTCAGATAACGAATTACCAATAGCTGCCTGTAATGATATTACGGTAGAGTTAGATGAAAATGGCGTAGCGTCAATTACAGTAGATGATATCGATGGAGGCTCAACAGATAATTGTGGTATTGATAGTGTAACGATTAGTGATAATAGTTTCGGTTGTAGCGATGTATCAACAGGTGGTTCTACAGCTGTCAGCAATGATTTATTCATTTCTGAGTACCATGAAGCGGCATCAGGAAACGAAAAATTTATCGAGATATATAATGGTACAGGATCTTCTATTAATTTATCTGGTTACCGATTAGTTCAATATAATAACGGTAGTACTTCACCTGGTAGCTATACCCTACCTCTTTCAGGTACTATAAATCCTAATTCGACTTATGTGATAGCAAATAACCAAAGTACACTTTTCACGAGTGCTAATTTTTTAACAAACAGTTCGGTGATGGGCTTTAATGGTAATGATGCCATTGCTTTACAAACAAGTTCAGGATCAAATATTGATGTTGTTGGATCTATTGGCAGTAGTTCTAATTTTGCAAAGGATGTTGATTTAATTCGAAAATCAACAATAACTGAACCAACCACAAGTTATAATGCTTCGGAGTGGGATTCAAGGCCTGCAAATAATGTGTCAGATTTAGGAAGTCATACAGTTGCTTCTAGCGGTGGTTCTGGAGTTTCGGTAATTTTAACCGTTACTGACGTCAATGGAAATGTAAATACGTGTACTGCTTCAGTAACAGTGGTGGATAACACAATGCCGATTATTACCACGAACGGTGACCAAAATCTTAATACAGACCCAAGCATTTGTGGTGCAACGTTTACAGCATCTGCAACGGCTTCTGATAATTGCGGCGTTAATGATCCGGTTGGAGTTAGAAGTGATGGGTTAGCATTAAATGACTTGTATCCAGTGGGTACAACAACCATTTCATGGAACACTCAAGATGTTAATGGAAATAATGCAACTGAAGTAATTCAAACAATAATAGTTTCAGATAACGAATTACCAATTGTTGCTTGTAATGATATTACGGTTGAGTTGGATGAAAATGGAGTAGCCACAATTACAGTAGATGATATCGATGGAGGCTCAACAGATAATTGTGGTATTGATACCATAACGATTGGTGAAAATAGTTTTGATTGTAGTAATGTTTCTACCGGAGGTTCTACGCCAGTAAGCAATGATTTATTCATATCAGAATATATTGAAGGAGGTAGCAATAATAAATGTATTGAGATTTTTAATGGTACTGGTTCATCTGTCAACCTTTCGGCTTATAGCCTTGAAATTTATTTCGCCAATCAAAATTCTCCAGGAAATACGATTTCTCTTTCAGGTTCTTTGAATGATGGAGATGTTTATGTTGTTTGTGATAATGATGCTGCAGCTGTATTTTTAGCAGTGGCAGATCAAGTTTCAACCGGAAATTTCTATAATGGCGACGATACTGTTGTTTTAAGAAACGGTGGTACAGCAATTGATGTTTTTGGTGCTATTGGAACAGATCCAGGTTCTCAATGGAGTGTTGCTGGAAATATGACACAAAATAGAACATTAGTTAAAAATTCAAATATTATAGATGGAAATACGGATAATGCGAATGGTTTCCCATCGTTAGGTACAGAATGGACAGAATTTGCTCAAGACACATCATCAAATTTAGGAAGTCATACAGTGGCTTCAAGCGGTGGTTCAGGAGTTTCGGTAATTTTAACTGTTACAGATGAAAATGGAAATGTAAACACTTGTACTGCTACAGTGACTGTGTTGGATGTAACAGCACCAACGATTGTATGTCCTGCAGATGTGACGGTTAATTGTGAGGATGACACTTTAAGTGCTTCTACAGGCGTAGCTACAGGAACAGATAATTGTGACCCATCAGTTGCAATAACAGAAAGCGACATAAGCACGCAGGATCCAGACCTAAGCGTTGTAGGTCATTACAATTATACCATTATAAGAACATGGACAGCTACGGACATAACTGGTAACGCAACAAGTTGTGATCAGATAATTACAGTAGAAGACGATACAGTGCCAGGAATAACATGTCCAGATGATATTACGATCGATTGTGAAGATGACACTTCAAGTGCTTCTACAGGCGTAGCTACAGGAACAGATAATTGTGACCCATCAGTTGCAATAACAGAAAGCGACATAAGCACACAAGATCCAGATCCAACAAATAGTGGTCATTACAATTATATGATTACAAGAACATGGACAGCAACAGACGTAACTGGTAACACAACAAGTTGTGATCAGATGATTTTCGTACAAGATATAACACCTCCAGTGGTTGATTGTGTTCAATTAACTATTCAATTAAATGCAAATGGAGATGCATCAATTACTGCAGAGCAATTAGATAATTCATCGAGTGATAATTGTAGCCTAGTTAGCTTAAGTATTTCACAAACGGACTTTAGTTGTGCTGATATTGGAGGAGATTATGATGCTTTGGTGATTTCTGAATATACAGATGGAACAGGAAGTAATAAGGCCATAGAATTATTTAATGGAACAGGTTTACCAGTTGATATTGTAGCTGAAGGTTATAAATTATTGATATATCCAGGAGGCACAGGCACACCAATTGAGATTCCTTTACTTGGTGATCCAATCCCTGATCGTGATGTATATGTCATAGGTAATATTTCTGCCACAGCTCCTGAAATAGCGACTGCAAGAGATTATACAGTAAGTAACCTTAACTTTAATGGAACTGATGCGGTTGCTTTGGTAAACTCTGGAGGAGTTGTAGATTATATTTCTGCAACAGCTTGGACTGAAGATGTTACTTTGATTAGAAAGAATACTATTGATGGAGGCAATCTTTTTGGTGATCAGAACGAATGGATTTCTAATCCTCAAGATACGTTCGATGATCTTGGTAGTCACAATATTATTATTGACACTAATAATGGTAATAATGTCTTGCTTACTGTTACCGATGTAAGTGGTAACTCTTCTACTTGTGAAGCTACAGTAATTGTACAAGATATTACACCTCCAACCATAGTGTGTAACCCTTTAATAGTAGAGTTAGATGAGAATGGAAATTATACTTTGGTACAAGAGAATTTGACTTATTTAGCAGAAGGTAGCTATGACGCTTGTGGGATCGCAAATATTACTTCTTCTCAAAGCAGTTTTACCTGCTCAGATGAAGGTTCTAATACAGTTACAATAACAGTTACCGATAAAAATGGACTTTCTAGTACATGTTCAACAACCATAACAGTTGAAGATAATGTATTACCAGTAGCAATGACTAATGACATTACAGTCGAGTTGGATGCAAGTGGTAATTATACGTTAACAGCTGATGATATTCACAATAATGTAGGAGGTAATACAGATATTGACAATGGAAGTACAGATAATTGTGGTATAGTAAATTACAGTGTATCACCTGATACTTTTGGTTGTGGAGATGTTGGACCAAACACAGTGTATTTAACGGTCACAGATGCAAAAGGAAATGACTCTACTCCTGTAGAGGCAACAGTCTTTGTAGAAGACAATGAAGCTCCAACCGCAATCTGTAAAGATTTTACGATAGCGTTAGATTCAAATGGTAATGCTACAATAGTTCCAGCTGATATTGATAATGGTTCGTACGATGCATGTGGAATATTTAGTTTGTCTTTAGATGTAGATACATTTGGCTGTGGCGATATTGGAAATAATACAGTGACATTAACTGTATCTGATGAAAATGGTAATTCATCCAGTTGTAGTGCTACGGTAACAGTAATAGGAGTTATTCCAACAGTATCAATTTCAGAAGACGAATTACCTCCATTCTGTCAGACTGCAGCACTACAATTGACTGCAAATACTAGTCAAGCTGCTACTCAAATAGCGTCTTACGCATGGGAAATTGTAGGATCAGGTTCATTTGGTCCAAATCCTATAATTGACGAACAAGTAGTAAGGGTTTTCGGAAATGGGACATATGGAGTAACGGTTACTTCTACAACAGATTGTGAAACTTATTTGGAATACACAGTATCTGGTTTCGATGCCACCAATTTAATTTCGTCTTATACTATCTTAGCTCATGATGAGATCTTCTTACATGGTTCTAACCTAGTTGGAAGTGGTGGTATTGGAGTTGAGGCAAACAATGGTTTGATAAAATTACATCAGGCAAGTACAGTTGCAGGCTTTGGCAAGGCAGCCAATATAGATATTAAGCAAGGTAGCACGATTGGTCAAGAATTTACTGCACCAGCGGCACCAAATTCAATTCCTGCTTTCGAGTTTAATACGTATTCAAATGCCGGAAGTCCAGATACTACGGTAAACGGCACACAAACATTAAGTGGTTCGGTTTACGATGTGGTAAATGTAGGTCAAGGTGCTACGGTAACCTTTTCAGAACCTAATGTGTATATTAACGACCTAGTAACAAGTCAGAATGCAACAATCAACTTTGCTGGTTGTGCTAATGTTTACATTAACCAAAAGTTCACATTAGCCAAATATGGTACAATTAATAGTACAGGACAAAATGTGGTAATGTATGTCAATGCAGATGTCCAAATAGAAAAAGGTTCTAATGTAACAGCACGTATCCATTCCAATGGGAATGAATTACTTGCCAAAGGAGAGAATGCCAAAGGAAATAAAGAGGCAGAGCCAACCTATATGACAGGACTATTTATTTGTAAAAAGGTTCATGGTAGTATCAACGTGATCTGGAATGCAGACACTGTTTGTGACACAGGTTGTCCAGTTCCGCCTCCTACTGGAGCAAGAACAGCTCAAGAAGATAGCTTTGCATTAGATATAGATGTAATATCTTGGCCAAATCCTTCAAACAGCGAATTCAATATCAAGCTGAAAAAAGCCATTGGTAAAGACCAAGTTCAAATACGTGTATTTGATATGAGTAATAAACTGATGCATAGCAATGAGTTTGATTTTGACCAGACTTATAAATTTGGTAGAGAATTTGAAGGCGGCGTTTATATCATTAAGATTACGCAGGCTGGTAAAGAAAAGTATGTAAGATTAGTGAAATATTAAAGGGATTTAATTAATTTTATAAAAAGGCTTTTTGAGAGATCAAGAAGCTTTTTTTATGCCTAAATTTAATGTTCGAATTATGTGTTTTTAAGAAACATATCTCCATTTTAAATATATGATTAAAATTTGACACAAATTGACATTGGCCAAAAGATCATTTGTTTACAAGAGGAAAATGGTTTCTGGTGGTTATATAGTAGAAGTTGCTATCAGTTTAAAGTCTTTACGAGATTTTGGATTATTAAATAATAATATCAGTCTTGGGTTGTGTTATCATCTGTAATAACCGAGCCGAAGTTCGCCCACTTTGAAATAAGTCTTATCCTACGAATATTGTAATTCTATCTGATATTATTTCATTGTTAAAGGTGCTAACAATTATATTTATTAATCACCTTGACCGTTTCAGTATAAAATAATGGAGCGAGTAAAACAGCGACAGGAGAAAGATCAATAACTTTTTTATTAACCCTCTTAAACGATTTGCTACTTGCTGGATCAAAAGTATGTTTCAATAGAGATCCCAAAGAATTCAAATTCTGCAATAGCGTCATTCATTCCTTCTAGGCAAGGGTTCCAGATGGCATCTTTATTTGGATCTGGGAGAATCACACAAAGTTTATAGATTGTATTGTTTTTTATTGATAATTTTGATGAAATTTTAAATAATTAAAAGTAGTGATACCTGTTATTTTAGTTACTGATAAAAGGTATGATATTATTTTTGAAGCAATAATTTGACTCGAAATAAAACACACAATGATTTGAATTACTTAACAAAATAGAATGTCTAAACCTACACTAGTAATATTAGCAGCCGGAATGGGAAGCCGTTATGGAGGATTAAAACAGATAGACTCCTTTACTCCAGATGGAGACACAATAATAGACTTTTCAATCTATGACGCCTTGCAAGCTGGCTTTGGAAAATTTGTTTTCATTATTAGGAAAAATTTTGAAAAAGAATTCAAAGAAGTATTTAACAAAAAACTCGAAGGCAAGGCAGAAGTGGATTATGTATATCAAGAGCTAGATAATGTTCCTAAAAAATATATTAATCAAAATAGAGTCAAACCTTGGGGAACCGGACACGCACTTTTAATGGCAAAAGATGTCGTGAAGGAAAATTTTGCAATAGTAAATGCTGATGACTTCTATGGAAATGAAGCTTTTGATAGAATGGCGGTATTTTTAAGAAGTATTAATTCAGAATCGTATCAATTCAGCACAATGGCATATTTATTAAAGAATACAGTATCTGATTATGGATATGTTTCCAGAGGAGAGTGTCAAGTAAATAAGAATGATTATTTAATTAACATTGTAGAACGCACTCATATTGAAAAAATTAATGATAACTTAATGCGAAAAAAGGAGGATGGATCTTTTATACCAATACATGAAGACACTATAGTCTCAATGAATTTTTTTGGATTTACCCCTAAATGTTTTGAGTTTGGAGGAAAATTGTTTGAAGAGTTTCTTGAGTTGAATAAAGAAAATTTAAAGGCTGAATTTTATCTTCCTTCTGTAGTTAATGAAATATTGAATTCGAGTATTGCAACCGTAAAAGTATTGAAATCTGACGCTAAATGGTTTGGTGTAACCTATAAAGAGGACAAAGAAATTGTTCAAACTGCAATTCAAAAATTAAAAAAAGAGAATATTTATCCGAAAAACCTTTGGTAATATGCTAATAGACAAATTAAAAAACGCTTTTAATCAATTTGAAACTACTGGTGAATTTGATTCCTATAAAGAATTGGCATCTGGGCATATTAATGACACTTATTTTATACAAACAAATAAAAGACCATACTACGTATTACAACGTATTAATCACGGTGTTTTCAAAGATATTCCTGGGCTTATTGAAAATAAAGTGGCAATTAGTCAACATATTCAGAAAAAATTAAAACATCTCACTAAAAACAAACAAGAACGCCGCGTCCTACAATTTGTTAAAACTAAAAAAGGGGCATCATATTATAACGGAAGTGATGGTAGTTTTTGGAATATGAGCCTTTTTATTGAGGATAGCGTAACTTTTGAAACTGTACTTAATATTGATATTGCATATGAAGGAGGACGATTATTAGGTGAGTTTTTGACCCTTACAAATGATTTTGACGTTTCAAGATTAATTGAAGTTATTCCGAAATTTCATGATATGTCATATCGCTATGCTCAATTTAAAAACGCTAAGGGTTTAGCAACCGAAAGAAGATATAACCGTTCTAAAAAATATATTAAAAAAATTGAAACATTAAAAGAAGAAATGCATGTCCTTCAAAAATTAAAGGAATCTGGCGAAATTAAAACTCGTGTAACACATAACGATGCCAAGATTTCTAACATTCTATTTAGTAAAGAAAACAAAGGTCTTTGTGTAATAGACACCGATACTGTAATGCCCGGTATTATACATTACGATTTTGGAGATGCTATACGTACATCTTGTACAATGGCTGAAGAAGATGAAACGAATTTAGATTTAGTCGAGTTCAATATGGATTATTATAGAGCATTTACTAAAGGATTTTTAAAAAAAACGAGTCCATTTCTGTCTCCATTGGAGCTAGAACTCTTGCCATTAGGAGCAAAAACTATGATATTTATTATGGGCCTACGTTTTTTAACCGATTATTTAAATGGAGACAAATACTATAAGATTAAGTATCAAGATCACAATTTTGATCGGGCAAAAAACCAATTTAAACTTTTAGATAGTTTTTCCGAAAAAATAAAACAACTATAAAAAGCAGAAATAAAATGAATAAATATTTAATAACTGGAGGAGCAGGGTTTATAGGTAGTCACATATCAGAGTTTCTGTCTTCTGAAGGGCACGAAGTTGTATTTTATCTGTTCAAAAATATATGCTGTATCTTTGCAAACAATTAAAAAAGAAGAATGCACAAGGCAGGTTTTGTAAATATTATTGGTAACCCAAATGTTGGTAAATCCACATTAATGAATGCTTTTGTTGGTGAGAAATTATCAATAATCACATCGAAGGCGCAAACCACAAGACATCGGATTCTCGGTATTGTAAATGGAGATGATTTTCAGGTGATTTTAAGCGATACACCTGGTATTATTAAACCAGCATACGAGTTACAAGAATCTATGATGGGTTTCGTGAAATCGGCTTTTGAAGATGCAGATGTTTTAATATACATAGTCGAAATAGGTGAGAAAGAACTTAAAGACGAAGCCTTTTTTAATAAAATAACCAATTCAAAAATTCCAGTATTATTACTTTTAAATAAAATTGATAAATCAGATCAAAATCAATTAGAAAATCAAGTTCAACTTTGGCAAGAGAAAGTCCCAAATGCCGAAATTATTGCCATCTCGGCATTAACAGGTTTTCAAGTTAAAGAAGTTTTTGATAGAATTATAGAGTTACTTCCAGAGTCACCACCTTTTTATCCAAAGGATCAGTTAACCGATAAACCAGAGCGTTTTTTTGTAAACGAAAATATTCGCGAAAAGATATTAATGCATTACAAAAAAGAAATCCCGTATGCCGTTGAGGTAGATACTGAAGAGTTTTTTGAAGAAGAAAACATAATCAGGATGCGTTCTGTTATTATGGTAGAGCGCGAAACACAAAAAGGCATTATTATTGGTCACAAAGGGTCAGCATTAAAACGAGTTGGTGTTGAGTCTCGAAAAGATTTAGAGAAGTTTTTCGGCAAGCAAGTTCATCTTGAGTTATATGTAAAAGTGAATAAAAATTGGCGTAACAATCAGAATCAATTAAGACGTTTTGGTTATAATCAAAAATAATCAGTTAGCCTCATAATCCAACTTCATTGTAATTGAAGCCGTTTTTTCTTTTGATGACGTATTAAAAGTACCACCCCAAGAATAATCTTCGTTTGAGTTCTGACCAGTAATTTGGAATATTCCCATTTTTGCAGAAATTAAAGAGCCTAATGTACCGCCAGAATTTTGAGATATCATCTCAGCACGTATTTTGGCATCAGACGTGGCTTTAGAGATCATTTCAATTTTTAAATCGGCTAACTTTGTGTAATAATATCTCGGCGATTGAGAATAAAATTGAATACCTTTATTTAAGAGTTCTGTAATTTCTCGTGAAATGTTTTCTACCTTTTCAACATCGTTAGAATCTATTTGTAACGATTGGGTTAAAACAAACCCTAAAAATTCTTCACCTATATATTTTCCATCAGATGAATATTTTGCACGCGTATTATTTCGACTTTTCACAGCATTAAACACCAATTCTTTAGAAGTAATACCTTTGGCAAATAAATATTCAGAAATAATTTTCTTGTCTTTTTCTAAATCATTGTATGCTTGTTGTAAATTCAATCGTTCTTTAGAGAATGAACCTTCCCAAACAATAAGGTCAGACGTAAAATCGGCTTTTCCTAAGCCAGTAACAGATATTGTTCCGTCTACCTTATTTCTGTTCATAAAGGCATGACCTAATAAATAAGCAGCGACAACAATAGACAAGCCAAATATGATGGCGTTAAGATTTTTTTTCATAAATAGAATAGATATTAAACGATCGTTATTACTATGAACGATATATTATATACGAATATTTTATTGATTTAAGATTTTATTCATAAAATCATAAAGCAAATGCATTTGATTTTTCCCGGTTGCTTTGCCTAATCTTCCAATAAAATAAAGAGTACCCCAAGTAAGAACCATTAATAGTGCAATAAGTAATTGTATGGCGTAATCAGATTTTAAGGACCAATTGGTATAGGCCCAAATTCCGAAACCAATAAATAAGCAAGCCACAATAAAATGAAAAAACATAAACATGGTCCAAACTGTCGGATTAGGTCCAAATAAACCATGCAGTGTACTTGTGTTTTCATCGGTCTCATTAATTTCTAAATGCAACTGTGGTGACCAAAAATGCTGATCTTTTTTCGGAAATTTAATGAATACATGGTCGTCTACCCGACTAATTATAAATTCTGATTGCACTTTTTTTTGAGCTTCAAAATCCTGTAATACGGATTCGTTTTTTTGCTTTAATTCAATTTTAAATCTTGGACGTAAAACAATTTCGTTGGTTGTAGACATGTATATTCTTTTTATGGATATGAAAATACTATTTTTTCTTCAGAATGTAAACACTACCTTTGCAGCCGCTTACAGGATATGTAATGCAGATAAAATTTAACTTATGAGTAATATAGTAGCCATAGTAGGTCGTCCAAATGTTGGAAAGTCAACTTTCTTTAATAGATTAATACAACGAAGAGAAGCAATTGTCGATGCCGTTAGTGGTGTTACCAGAGACCGTCATTACGGGAAGAGTGATTGGAATGGAAAAGAATTTTCGCTAATTGATACTGGTGGCTATGTGCTTGGAAGTGACGATATTTTCGAAGCCGAAATAGATAAACAAGTAGAACTTGCTATTGATGAGGCAGATGCTATTATTTTTATGGTCGATGTTGAAACTGGAATTACTGGTATGGACGAAGATGTTGCAACGCTACTTAGAAAAGTAAATAAACCCGTTTTTCTTGCTGTAAATAAAGTAGATAATGGAAAACGTGCCGAAGATGCTGTTGAGTTTTATGCACTTGGTTTAGGAGATTATTATACTATAGCAAGTATCAATGGAAGTGGTACAGGTGAATTATTAGATGCTTTGGTTGAAGCGCTTCCAGAAAAGGAAGAAATTGAAGAAGATGAATTACCTCGCTTTGCTGTGGTAGGAAGACCTAATGCAGGAAAATCGTCTTTTATAAATGCACTAATTGGCGAAGAAAGATATATTGTTACAGATATTGCTGGTACTACACGCGATTCTATAGATACAAAATACAATCGTTTTGGATTCGAATTTAATCTTATTGATACAGCAGGTATTCGTCGAAAATCTAAAGTAAAAGAAGACCTTGAATTTTATTCTGTTATGCGAAGTGTACGAGCTATCGAACACAGCGATGTGTGTTTATTAGTTCTTGATGCTACTCGTGGATTTGATGGTCAGGTACAAAACATTTTTTGGCTAGCAGAACGCAATAGAAAAGGGATTGTGATTTTAGTCAATAAATGGGATTTGGTAGAAAAGGATAATAAAACAACCAATGATTTTGAAAAGGCTATCCGTAAACAAATCGAACCTTTTACAGATGTGCCAATTGTTTTTATTTCATCTTTATCAAAACAACGTATTTTTAAAGCCATTGAAACGGCGGTCGATGTTTATAAAAACCGAAGTAAAAAAATAAAAACCAGCAAGCTTAACGATGTTATGCTGCCAATAATAGAGAATTATCCTCCTCCAGCTTATAAGGCTAAGTATGTTAAAATAAAGTTTATTACACAGTTGCCAACACCACAACCACAATTTGCATTTTTCTGTAATTTACCACAGTATGTAAAAGAGCCTTATAAACGCTTTTTAGAAAATAAATTACGAGAGCATTTCGATTTTAACGGAGTTCCTGTAAGTGTTTATATGCGGAAGAAATAATAGGTTTATAGAATTGGTTATTGAATCGGAAAATGCAGTTTCAGTAATTGTCTTCATATTAATATAAGAATAATTACATTACTTCTATAATTTCAACTAGTTACCAACCACCAGAGGCTCCACCACCGCCAAAGCCGCCGCCGCCAAAGCCGCCGCCGAATCCTCCAGAGCTACCTCCGCCAGACCAGCCACCACCAAAACCACCTGAACTGCCAGAGCCACTACGGTAATTACCGCGTCCCATATTACTTAATATAATAGCATCCAGAATACTCATACCATTAGATTTTTTGCCACCATTTCTACCTCCACCTCTGCGGTTTTTGGAAATAGCAATTAAAAAAATAACGAATACTATAAATAAAAAGAAAAATATTCCAACTGGAAAATCACCAGAATTAGATTCTCTTGAGCTACGATATTCGCCAGTCATGACTTCAAAAATGGCATCAGCACCGCGGTTTAATCCACCGTAGTAATCACCTTGTTTAAAATAAGGAATAATGTCACGTTCGATAATGCGTTTAGACATGGCATCTGTTAATAAATGTTCGACACCATAACCAGTATTAATTGATATTCGACGATCGTCTCGAGCTAATAAAATAAAAATACCATTGTCTTCTTTTGCTTGACCAATTTCCCAGGTATATGCCCATTTTGTTCCTAAATAATTAATATTTTCTCCTTCAGTGCTAGAAATTATTGCAACTACTATTTGTGTAGAAGTAGTGTCTGAATATTTAATAAGCTTTTGTTCGAGATTATTTTTTTTTGATGGAGATAACAGATTTACATAGTCGTAAACACTTGTCTGAAATTTTGGTGTTTCGGGAATTTTATATTGTGCATAACTCGTTTGAATTGCTATAAAAAAAACAAAACCTAAAAACCATATATGTTTTAAAGCGCTCATCTACGATGTAGTGATTTCGTTTGGTAATTCGTTTTGGTCATTAGATTGTATAGGAAAGTGTTTTTTAAGTTGCTCACCAGCTTTTAGAATACCATTAACTAATCCTTGTTTAAAATTGCCGTCTTTAAAATGTTGTTCAATGGTGTTTTTTGTGCTATCCCAAAAGTTATAAGCAACAACATTATTTATGCCTTTATCGCCATAAACAACAAATTGCTTGTCATTTACAGCAACATAAATCAAAACTGCATTTTGGAGTTTGGTATTCTCCATTTTTAAATTATAGAAAACCTCTAAAGCACGTTTATTTATTTCACCTTTCGATGAGCTTTCTAAATGAACACGTATTTCGCCTGAAGTGTTTAGCTCTGCTTGACGTATGGTTTCGACAACCTCTTGTTCTTCAGTAGCAGATAAAAAATCCTCAATGTTTTTAGACATGATTATTAATTAAAATCGAAATCTACATCAGGTGCATTTTCGCTTCCAGCGTTTGACTTAAAATATGTCATTTCATCAAACCCCATTAAGGATGCTACAAATTTTCTTGGTAATTTTCTTACGTACTTGTTGTAAGGTTCGACAGCTTCATTAAAGCGATCTCTCGCCACATTTATTCTGTTTTCCGTGCCTTCTAATTGTGATTGTAATTCAAGAAAATTCTGATTGGCTTTCAATTCTGGGTAGCGCTCAACAGACACTAGTAATTTAGATAAAGCGCCACTTAAACCACTTTGAGCTTCTTGAAAAGCTGCCATGTTTTCTGGAGTTATATTACTTGCATCTATTGTTGTAGAAGTTGCTTTTGCTCTTGCCTCAATAACTTCTCTTAAGGTTGTACGTTCAAAATCTGCTGCCCCTTGAACAGTTTTTACTAAACTCCCAATAAGGTCGTTCCTGCGCTGATAAGAACTCTCTACATCGCCCTAAGCATTTTTAGTTGATTCTTCTAAATCTACAGCGGTATTATTGACTCCAATTGCCCAAAATGCAATAGCAACAATAAGAATAACAGGTATGATCCACTTTTTCATAATATGTGTGTTTAGTGTTAAAGAATGCGTATTCCTATTTTATAAGTATTACAATTAAGTGGAACGTTACATTTCTGATTTAATTTTTATTAATTGCGTTTTAATACCTTCTAATTTACTAATTATTTCGTACTTGGAAAGTGTTTGTTTTTTGCCTTCTTTTAGATGTGTTTTTGCACCTTCGAGTGTGAAGCCGCGTTCTTTAACAAGGTGATAAATAAATTGTAGATTTTTAATGTCTTCCGGCGTGAATTTTCTGTTGCCTTTGGCATTTTTTTTTGGTTTGATAACATCAAACTCTTTTTCCCAAAAACGAATTAAAGACGTATTTACATTAAAAGCTTTGGCGACTTCGCCAATACCATAATATCGTTTTTCAGGTAATTCTATATACATTAATCTAGAGATTGGTTTTCCATTGATGCTTTTTCTAATAGCTCATTAAACTCTTCTGCAGTTAAACTACCGTAATAAAAATTTATTGGGTTTATACGTTGTTCATCTTTAAATATTTCGTAATGTAAATGTGGTGCTTCAGAGCGACCAGTGCTTCCTACAAAACCTATTAAATCACCGCGTTTTACTTTCTGATTTTTTTTAACATTGTATTTGTATAGATGGGCATACAAACTCATATAACCATAATCATGGTCTATGCGTATATGTTTTCCATAACCTGTTGATCCTGCATCAGCACGCTTTACAACACCATCACCAGTTGCATAAATAGGAGTGCCTCGAGGCGAAGTAAAATCCATTCCCCAATGCATTTTTCTTGCTTTTGTAAAAGGGTCAGAACGCATACCATAACCAGAAGCCATACGTGTTAGATCTTTATTTCTTACAGGCTGAATGGCAGGTATTGCCGCAAGAAATTTTTCTTTTTCTTCAGCAAGAACAGCAATTTCATCTAGCGATTTAGATTGTACTACTATTTGCTTTTGAAGAATATTTATGCGTTTATTACTTTCTATAATAAGTTTTGAATTATCAAAACCTTCAAGATTTTTGTATCGATTAATACCACCAAATCCAGCTTTGCGCTGTTCTTCTGGTATTGGGTTCGCTTCAAAATACAAACGATAAATATTATTGTCTCTATCTTCTACACTAGCTAAAACAGATGCAACTTCATTCATTTTTTTATCCAGAAGATCAAACTGGAATTGCATATTTGCAAGTTCTCTTTTAAGTGCTTTTTCTTTTGGCGATTCTACAAATTGACTTGCTATAAATACAAACATAAATCCGAATAAAGCAGAAGACAATAAAAACCCAAGAACATACTTAAAAGTAGTTCTTTTTTTACGTAGAATCTTTCTGTAAGAAAGTGTTTCAGAATCGTAATAATATTTTACCTTACTCATTTCTTTATTTATACTATTTTTGCTAATAATTAGCATAACGTTCAAATATAAAAATTGTTTCGCAATTAATATAATTTTAACTGAAACAAGATTAGCAATTAAAGTACATGAAGTCTCAAGATATTCGCTCTAAATTTTTAAATTTTTTTAAAGAAAGGAAACATAGCATTGTATCATCTGCCCCAATGGTGTTAAAAGATGATCCAACATTAATGTTTGTCAATTCAGGGATGGCGCCTTTTAAAGAGTATTTTTTAGGAAATACCTCGCCAAAAAACAATCGGATTTCGGATACTCAAAAGTGTTTACGTGTTTCTGGAAAGCATAACGATTTAGAAGAAGTTGGTTATGACACCTACCATCATACCCTTTTTGAAATGCTTGGAAATTGGAGTTTTGGCGATTATTTTAAAGAAGAAGCTATTGCTTGGGCATGGGAACTGCTGACCGAAGTTTTCAAAATCGATAAAGATATTCTTTATGTAACTATTTTTGAAGGAGATAAAGAAGATAATACGCCAATGGATCAAGAGGCTTATGATTTTTGGAAATTGCATATTTCTGAAGATCGAATCCTTATGGGAAATAAAAAAGATAACTTCTGGGAAATGGGCGAACAAGGTCCTTGTGGCCCTTGTAGCGAAATACATGTCGATATTCGTTCTGCAGAAGAGAAAGCAAAAGTAGATGGTAAATCTTTGGTAAATTTAGATCATCCACAAGTAGTAGAAATATGGAATCTAGTTTTCATGCAATACAACCGAAAAGCTAATGGTTCGCTTGAAAATTTGCCAAATAAGCATATTGATACAGGCATGGGATTTGAGCGTTTGTGTATGGTTTTGCAAGGTGTACAGTCTAATTACGATACTGATGTCTTTACGCCAATTATAAGAGAGATTGAAACCATTACCAACAAACATTATGGAAAAGATGAAAAAACAGACATAGCCATTCGTGTTATTTCAGACCATGTTCGTGCTGTAGCATTTTCAATAGCCGATGGACAATTACCAAGTAATACAGGTGCAGGTTATGTAATTCGTCGAATTTTGAGACGTGCTATACGTTATAGCTTTACTTTTTTAAATCAAAAGGAACCGTTTATTTTTAGATTGGTTGATATTTTGAGTAAAAAAATGGGAAATGCTTTTCCTGAATTAATAGAACAAAGGCAATTAATTGAAAATGTAATTAAAGAAGAAGAACATTCGTTTCTTAAAACATTAGATCAAGGACTGCTATTATTAGATCGTATTGTAGATAATTCAGAGTTTAAAGAGATTTCTGGTTCAAAAGTATTCGAATTGAAAGATACTTATGGATTTCCAGAAGATTTAACGGAGTTAATTCTTCGTGAAAAAGGATTTACTTATAATTTTGAAGAGTTTAAACTTAAACTTAAAGAACAGCAAGCAAGAGGTAAAAAGGCTTCTGAATTGAAATCGGATGATTGGACCATTTTAATTAATGACGAAGTTGAAGAATTTATTGGTTATGATACACTTGAAGCTACTGTAAAATTAACACGCTATCGAAAAGTTAGTTCTAAAAAAGATGGCGAAATGTATCAGTTGGTATTTAATCTGACCCCATTTTATCCAGAAGGTGGAGGACAGGTAGGAGATAAGGGCTATCTAGAATTACCTAATGGTGATGTGATTTATATTATAGACACTAAAAAAGAAAACAATGTTATTATTCATTTTGCAAAAAGTATTCCAAAGCATTTAGATGGAACGTTTAAAGCCACTGTAGATGCGAAACAACGTTTTAGAACAGAGTGTAACCATACAGCTACGCATTTGTTGCACCAAGCTTTAAGAGAAGTTTTAGGCGATCATGTTGAGCAAAAAGGATCTGCAGTGCATTCTAAGAATTTTCGTTTCGATTTTTCTCATTTTTCAAAATTAACCGCAGAAGAAATACGCGATGTAGAGATTTTTGTCAATGCCCGTATTACTGGAAAATTACCACTTCAAGAAAAAAGAAGCATTCCAATGGAAGAAGCTTTAGACGAAGGAGCTATGGCACTTTTTGGCGAAAAATATGGAGATACTGTCCGTATGGTTCGTTTTGGTCAATCTGTTGAGTTATGTGGTGGAACACATGTAAAGAATACAGGAGATATTTGGTTTTTTAAAATTGTATCAGAAGGAGCTGTTGCAGCAGGGATTCGTCGTATTGAAGCCATTACTAACGATGCTTTAAAAGGTTATTTTGTAGATATAAATAAGACTTACAATGAGATGAAATCTCTGTTAAATAATAACGAACCCGTTAAGGCATTACAAAATTTACAAGACGAAAATCTAGACCTTAAAAAGCAAGTTGAGGCTTTACTAAAAGATAAAGCAAAAAACATAAAAGGAGAACTTAAAAATGAATTAACCGAAGTTAATGGTATAAAATTTTTAGCAAAACAATTAGATTTAGAGGCTTCTGGAATAAAAGATGTAAGCTTTGAATTGGGAAGTCAGCATAAAAATTTATTTTTAGTTTTTGCAACAGAGCAAAACGGAAAAGCATTATTATCATGCTATATTTCTAAAGAATTGGTTGCTGATAAAGATTTAAATGCTGGAACTGTAGTACGTGAACTTGGTAAGTATATTCATGGCGGCGGCGGTGGACAACCGTTTTTTGCAACAGCAGGAGGGAAACATCCTGACGGAATAAAGAAGGCTTTAGAGAAGGCGAAAGATTATATTCTTTAGTTTGTGAAACTACAAACCCAAATACCACTTCAAAAACAAAAGAATAATCTAATAGATTATAAATCTAATATTTTATTATTGGGTTCTTGTTTTGTTGAAAATATTGGTAGTAAATTAGAATATTACAAATTTAAAAACCTTCAAAACCCGTTTGGAATATTATTTCATCCATTAGCAATTGAGCGCTTAATTGCTAATACTATCAATAATAAGTTTTACATAGAAGACGATGTCTTTTTTCAGAATGATCAATGGCATTGTTTTGATGCGCACTCTAAATTAAGTAATTCTTCAAAAGAAGCATTATTAAATGATTTGAATAGTAATATCAAATCAACAAACAAACAAATTAGCGAATCAACACATGTTATTATTACATTAGGAACTTCCTGGTTTTACAGACATATTGAAACTGATAGTCTAGTTGCAAATTGTCATAAAGTTCCGCAGAAGCAATTTTTAAAAGAATTGTTGCCAATAGATGTAATTTCACAATCGTTAGATACTATTGTAGGTTTAATTAAAAGTGTGAACTTAGAGGCTACCATTATTTTTACAGTGTCTCCTGTACGTCATATTAAAGATGGTTTTGTGGAGAATACACAAAGTAAGGCGCATCTAATATCTGCTATTCACCAAGTTATTGAACCGAGAAATCAATTGTATTATTTTCCTTCGTATGAAATTGTGTTAGACGAACTCCGTGATTATCGATTTTATAAAGAAGATATGCTTCATCTAAATACAACTGCTATAAATTATGTTTGGGAAAAGTTTCAACAGACTTGGATTAATGAATCGGCAACCAAAACAATGAGTAATGTCGAGACCGTTCAGAAAGGATTTCAGCATAAGCCATTCGACCAAAATTCTAAAGCATATCAGCAATTTCTTCAATCATTGGAAGATAAAAAACAAGTACTAAAACTTCACTTTCCACATATCGTATTTTAATATACGTAATTCTTCGTATTGTTTCGTTTACTATAATCCTTCACTTTTGTTAGTGTAAATTCTAAATATTCAACAATGAAAGATTTAAAACAATTAGTTATGCTATTAGCAGTTGTACTATTAGCTAATACAGGAAATGCCCAGAAAGCAACACCAGATTATCAATACGGTTTCGATGGTCAAGTAAAATGGATGATGCTTCATGAGTCAGGAACTCTAATAGCATCAACTGGAGAAGCTTTAGTTGGCATTAGACCACACAATGGTGAGGTTTCTTTTAAGATAAATCGTCTTAAAAAAGTTAAAGAAGAAAATTTAGAATTAGTGCCAGGCACACCATATTTAATCATTAAACCTAAAGGAATGCTTAATCAAGGGCATGTTTCAGTTGTTGATGTTGTAAAAGGTGCAATGGTATTTGATTCTAAAGCATCAGATTGGCAAGGAGGCGTTAATAGTCGTCATGTACTTCAGCCAGAAATGATGCTTGTCGTAAATGGAATGCATAGAGAAGAAGGTCTTGGACAATACAAGCAAGGTGTTGGGTTATATGATTTAAAGACCGGTGAATTGGTTCGAATTTTTGAACGTAAAGCTTCAAATCCAATGATTGGAAGACCTGATATTTTGGGTGATGAAATTATTATTCCAGGAGCGAAAAACATACAAAGTTATTCTATAAATACAGGAACTATTAATTGGAATGCAGATATAAAAACAGCAACAGGAATTGTGACTTTTGAAGAAACAAAAGAATTGTATGCTTATAGAAGTAAAGGCGACAATACAGTAGTTTATAAACTGAATTCAAGTACTGGTCAAATTTTATGGCCAGAAGGAAATAAAATAAAAGGTGTAATTGCCCGCTATGAATTTACACCAAAAGGTTTGGCTATTGTAACCAATATATTAAGTACAGGTAAAAAAGGACTTGTCGGAAAAATCGGTAATGCTACTAAAGGTTCAGGGACATCAAAAGTATATCTATTAGATTTAGAGACAGGTGTAGATCTTTGGGCTAAATCACCAAAAACTAAAGGAATTATTAGCCATTTTTATATAGAAGAAGACGGAATTATTTTTGGAGTTTCAGCGGGAGGAATTAATAAAATAGCTTTTGATGGTACACCTCGTTGGAAAAAACCATTAAAAACAGGACCCGAAATTCAAATCATGGCACGTGGTGAAAAAGGTTTGCTCTATATCTCTGAAACAGATACAGATATAATTGATTTTGAAACAGGCGAATCTGTATTTGGGAAAACAATAAAGTACAACCGATCTAAAGCGGTTAGCTCTGTGTATGACAAAGTAAGAGATCGATTTTTAATTTCTTGTAAAGACGGTATTTATGAAGTAAATAATAATACGGGAGATTATAATTTAATTACTAGCGAATTAAGTTTTGACGGGAAAGAATACCCAACGGATATCGAAATTAGAGAACATGGTATTTTGGCCACTTCAGATCAAAATTTAATGTTATTAGGTTTTCAAGGAGAAGAAGAATGGCATACATACCATAGAGCACCTGGTAAAAGTGCTGCGGGCTCCATCTTAATGGGCGCAATAACATTAGCCAGTGCAACAGTAGCTGTGTCTGAAAGTGCTACAGCAGGAGCAATGAAAGGTGCTGGTGTACCAAGCTATAATAGTACTGTGCAGCAACACGAAACCAATGCTGATAATGCTGCAGATATCGCAGACGTCGCTTTTAAAGAAATGATGAAACGCTTTAAAGCAACAAAAGCCACAGAAAACGCTTCGTTTATTTTAACAAAGGTAGAAGGCGGGATTAGTTTGGTAAAAGTTGATAAAGATTCTGGTGACACATTAGATACTATTTTAATTAAAGATAAAGACCCAATGTATGAGGTTGATGATATTGAGGGTATTTTATACTTTAAAGCACAGGGAAATAAAATTAACGCGTATAAACTTATTATGTAAAACCTTGTTTTACGTTGGGTTATTGATTCTGAACAATAAAATCCTTTTTTTTTTTGCGCTTAATCTTTTTTAAATGGCGTTTATCGAAAATTTAGTTAAAGAACCAAAAATAGTTATAAGTTTAAGATGCTATTAATCAATATATACCATAAACATCAACTTTTAAAATCATGTAAAAATGATTTTTGGTTGGTGTTTTTTTTGTTTGCTATTTTGGTCCTGATACAAATTTAAATTCTACTAACTATGGATTTTAATTTACTATTTACCATAATCATTTATCTTCTTATTTTAATTTTCACTTGTTTTATAGTAAAAGTTTATACAGACTTTATTACTATTTCTAAAAAGGCAAAACAAGAGTATGATATTTTGCAGGGAGATCTTATTGTTGAAGAAAAAAAACATAAGATATACTCACAAAATATTATTTTGATTGATAATTTAAATGAATCGCTTTTTAATCGCATTATTGAAATTGCAAAACGACTTATTTTTATTCAAAAATTTCTTTTGTAAGAAACAATATAATTAAAATGTAGTATATTAAATGCGCTATAAAACCCACTTGTCTTTCATGAAAATATTATTGTCTGCTTTTCTTTTTATAATTTTTTATAATCATTCCTTTTCTCAAGAAAACACGAAAATTATTGATAGTTTAAAACACGTAATTTCAACTAAACCATCAGATTCAATAAAAATAAAATTATATAGCGATTTATGTTGGTATTATGGGAGAGTCTCAAACGATTCGGCATTTTATTATGGAAATTTAGCATTAAAGTTATCTAAAAAAACAAAGAATGAAGTTGGAGAAGCACAAGCTTATAATGATATCGGGATTTTACACTATAGGATAGGAAATTTTAGTGAATCGAATACTTTATATCATAAATCATTAAAAATAAGGAAACGGTTAAATGATTCTCTTGGTTTGGCTAGTTTATACAATAAGCTAGGTATCTCATATCAAAAAACTTTTGAAATGGATTCAGCCATTTTTTATGGAACAAAAGCACTAGAAATTTATAGTGATCAAGGAAACATAGCTAACGTCGCTTTAATTAAAAATAACATAGCTAATATTTATAATGATTTAAAGCAATATCAAAAAGCCTTAGAAACCCATCTCGAAGTTGAGAAAATTCGATTTCGAACTAACGATTTAAAGCAGTTAACGTATTCTTACAATAATATAGGTAATACATATTTATACTTAAAAGATACTATTGAAAGTATTAATTATTATAAAAAAGGAATTGAAATAGCCGAAGAAAATAATTTCGAATCCGAACTAGCGACACTTTATAATAATTACGGAACCATCTTAATTAGTGAATATAAAACGAAGGAAGCCATAAATGTTTTAAACAAAGCATTAACACTTAGGGAAAAATTAAACGATAGGTATGGTATTGTAAGTACAGCAATTAATATTGGTCGATTGAATTTAATTGAAGGCGATTTAATTAAAGCGAGTAATAACTTTCACCTTGCACTTAATAATGCAATAAAAACAAGTGCTAAAGAACAAGAAATGCTAGCATATTCTTCATTAATTGATTATAATATTCATTTAAAAAACGTCGATAGTATTAGCTATTATAGTGATCTGTATAACAAAATAAAAGATACTATCTATAGCACTAGGATAACTAAAGAAGTGGCAGATGTTCAAGAGAAGTATAACACTGCACAACGCCAAAAAGAAATTCTAGCACAACGAGCAGATTTGGCTGAGAAGGAATTGAACTTAAATAAGAAAAACACACAACTTATAGGTTTAAGTATATTGGCTGTTATTTTAGCAATTCTTGGTTATTTGTTATATAATCAGCAAAAATTAAAAAACAAGCAGCTTAAGAAAGAAAATGAGTTAAAGCAAGCATTAGTAAAAATTGAAACCCAAAATAGACTACAGGATCAGCGCTTAAGAATTTCACGTGATTTGCACGACAATATAGGAGCCCAATTAACCTTTATTATTTCGTCAATAGAAAATTTACAATACGGTTTTAAAATTAAAAATGAAAAACTCACAAGTAAATTAGGAAGTATAAGTGCATTCACAAAAGAGACTATTTATGAACTGCGTGACACAATTTGGGCAATGAATAAAAGTCAAATTACTTTTGAAGACCTACAAACACGTATTTCAAATTTTATTGATAAAGCAGATTTATCATCTCGTAACACGACCTTTTCATTTCATGTTGCAGACGATATAAAACGCAACAAAGTTTTTACTTCCGTACAAGGTATGAATATTTACAGAATCATTCAAGAAGCAGTAAACAATGCAATAAAATATGCCGAAGCCAAAGCTATTAATGTTACCATTTCGGAAGAAAACAATGGCTTATCTATCGCAATAAAAGATAATGGAAAAGGTTTTGATATCAATAAACTCGATCATGGTAACGGACTTAATAATATTAAAAAACGCGCACAAGATTTAGGTGCAAATGTGTCTATTAATTCTGAAATTGATAAAGGCACGTTAATGATTCTAAATGTTTAACTCTTATGTTTTAAAATTATAAATGAAAATAAAAATAGCCATAGTAGACGATAATTCTTTTTTAATTAATGCGGTAAAAGAAAAGCTTTCTTTTTTTACCGATTTAAAGTGTAAATTTTTTGCCATTAATGGTTCTGAATTACTTAATAAGCTTGAAGGAAACCACAATATTGATATCATATTAATGGATATCGAAATGCCAGTGATGAATGGTATACAAGCTACAGAAATAGTGAAGCAAAAATACCCGCAAATTAAAGTGATCATGTTGACTGTTTTCGATAATGATGAAAATATTTTTAATGCTATAAAAGCGGGAGCAGATGGTTATTTATTAAAAGAAGTGAATGCAAAAGATTTACACGATGGCATTATAGAAACCTTAAATGGTGGTGCAGCAATGAATCCTTCAATCGCTTTAAAAACTTTAAAACTATTAAGAAACCCAATAGATATTGAAAACCGACAAGAACAAGAAAATGTTAAATTAACTAAAAGAGAAACCGAAGTTCTTGAGCAGTTAAGTAAAGGGCTAAGTTATAACTTAATTGCCGAAAACTTAATACTTTCTACAGGGACAGTTAGAAAACATATTGAGAATATCTACAAAAAACTTCAAGTGCATAATAAACTAGAAGCTGTACAAAAAGCACAGAAGAACAATCTAATATAACATCGTATAATAAATCTAGAGCACAGTCTTTTTTTTGTATTTTAGAGCATGCGAAAAATTTTATTTGGTGTTATTATTACATTAATTGTTCTTTTTACTTTCGAGTATTGTGGTGATAAGAAAGAGGATAAATTGGTGCTTCAGGAAAGTTCTACTTTAATTCAACAACAAATTAATAATGTAGGAAAGTTAGTCGTTACAGAAGGTCATTTTAGTGAAGTCTTTACATATAAAAACTCAAAAGAAATTTTTGGAGAATATTTTACGTCAGATAAAAAGGCTCTGGTTGTTGTTAATGCAGAAGTTTCTATAGCTTATGACTTAAGTAAAATTGAATTTGAAATTGACCAAGAAAATAAAACACTTCAAATAATAAGTATTCCGGAAGAAGAAATTAAAATTAATCCCGATTTTGAATATTACGACGTACAAGCAGATTATTTAAATCCGTTTGAAGCCAAAGATTATAATAGTATTAAGGAAAAAGTGAAAAAAGCCCTATCAAAAAAAATTGAAACTTCCGATTTAAGACATAATGCAAAAAATCGATTAGTTAGCGAATTGTCTAAATTCTATATTCTCACTAACTCTTTAGATTGGACATTGCAGTATAACGATACGTCAATATCAAACCTAGACCAATTAAATACAATAAAGTTATAAGGTGCTTTGTAAGCTTTTCCAACCACCACCATTTATGGCTTCAATACCATTATCATTTAAAATACTAGCTGCTTTGCCTGAACGCATACCACTTACGCAGCATGTAATAATTGGCTTATTAAGCTTTTTTATTTCTGATATCTTGTCGTTAATAACTTGTAAAGGAATGTTTTTTGAGCCAGGAATAGCTCCTTGCCCAAATTCGGATGTTGTTCTTACATCAATTATAACCGCATCTCTAGATTGAAAGTCTTTCACTTTATTCGTTTTATTTCCAGTTAAAAAATCAAATAGTCCCATAGTGTTTAATAATTTTATGCAAATTACTTTATTTTATTTTGAAATGAATGTAACAAGAGTTACAAGATGATTTTTTCTGTATCTTCATACTTTAATTCAGTTCAGGTTTATGGATAAAAAAACATTACTTCAAGTACACGAAAAAATAAAACCTTATATTCATAAAACTCCCATACTTACATCACAACTTATTAATGGGATGGTTGGTGCAAACGTGTATTTTAAGTGTGAGAATTTTCAGAAAATGGGTGCGTTTAAAATGCGAGGTGCAACCAATGCAATTTTAAGTTTATCATCAGAACAAAGAAAAAAAGGTGTCGTAACACATTCGTCCGGCAACTTTGCCCAAGCCATAGCATTAGCGACAAAACAGGTTGCTGTAAAAAACTATATTGTGATGCCAGAAAATGCACCACAATCAAAAAAGGATGCTGTAAAAACGTATAAAGGGAATATCATAGAATGCGAGTCTACTGCTATTGCTCGTGAAGAAATGGCAGAGAAAATTCGAATAGAAAAAGAGGCAACATTTGTACATCCATCTAACGATTTAGAGGTTATCTATGGTCAAGGCACCGCAGCAATAGAATTACTGGAAGAACAACCAGAACTCGATTATATATTTGTTCCTGTTGGAGGTGGCGGTTTAATAGCCGGAACTTGTTTAGCAGCAAAATATTTTTCAAAAGCTTGTAAAGTTATTGGAGGAGAACCTATGACTGCAGATGATGCCTTTCGTTCACTCCAATCTGGAAAAATTGAATACCACGATAAAGCAGATACAATAGCAGATGGTCTACGTACATTTCTTGGAGATAAAAATTTTCCAATTATAAAAGAGCATGTTCAGCGTATTATTAGAGTTGAAGAAAATGATATAGTAAATGCTATGAAGCTTATTTGGGAACGCATGAAAATTATTATCGAGCCATCAAGTGCAGTCGCATTTGCTGCATTGTTGAAAGAGAAAGACACGTATAAAAACAAAAAGGTTGGTATTATTATTTCTGGAGGCAACGTAGATTTAGTAAATTTACCTTTTTCAAAAGATTAATATTAGATAATCAAAAACATGAAAGACCCATACGTTACATTAGATATAGAAAATCAAGTCGGGTATATTGAGTTTTTTCATCCATCTCATAATGCATTACCATCAAAGTTATTACAAGAATTGGTAAGGACCATTAAAGATGCAGGAGCAAATGATGCAATTAAAGTTATTGTACTTAAAAGTGGTGGCGATAGAACATTTTGTGCTGGTGCAAGTTTTCAAGAATTAATAAATGTTAATGATGAAGCTTCTGGAAAAACATTCTTTTCTGGATTTTCAGACTTGATTAATACCATGCGAGAATGTCCTAAATTTATTATTGGAAGAATTCAAGGAAAAGCTGTTGGAGGAGGCGTTGGTTTAGTGGCGGTTACCGATTACTGTTTCGCAACCAAATTTGCTTCGGTTAAGTTAAGTGAATTGAGTTTAGGTTTTGGACCTTTTGTTATCGAGCCTGCTTTAAAACGTAAATTAGGGTTGAGTAAGATGTCTCAATTAATGATGGATGCGAATAATTTTTATTCAGCCGAATGGGCAAAAGAAAATGGATTATTTGTTGATATTTTTGAAACCTCTGATGCTTTAGATAGTGCCGTAAAAACGTTCGCCGAGAATATGTCTCAATATAGTCCTGAAGCTATGAAACAATTGAAATCGGTACTATGGGAAGGTACAGAACATTGGGGTAAACTTCTTGATGAACGCGCTGCAATAAGCGGGAAATTGGTTTTAAGTAAATTTACTAAAGAAACACTTAAGCGATTCAAATAATATCCTCAACTTTGTAGTCTCAAAACGTCAGAGATGAAACATATAATCGCAATCAATAAAATAGAAAAATCTAAAATTGATACTTTAGATTTTAATAATATACCTTTAGGAAGAACCTTTACAGATCACATGTTTATTTGTGATTATGATAATGGTGAATGGATTAACCCTAGGATTGAACCTTTGCAATCTATTCCTACACATCCTGCAGCCATGGCATTACACTATGGCCAAGCAATTTTCGAGGGTATGAAAGCAACGGTCGATACAAATGGTACACCAATGCTTTTTAGACCAGAAAAGAATGCAGAGCGATTAAATTTTAGTGCATCTCGAATGGGAATGCCAGATTTCCCTGAAGATTTATTTGTAGAAGGGTTAAAACAATTGGTCGCTTTAGATAGTAGTTGGATTCCACCACAAGAAGGTAGTGCATTATATTTACGTCCTTTCATGTATGCAGACGAGGCCTTTATTGGTATGCGAGCTGCAACGCAGTATAAGTTTATAATTATGGCATCGCCTTCACAGCCATTATTTTTTAAACCTGTAAGTCTTTATGCTGAAACAAAGTTTATTCGAGCTGCTCATGGTGGGACAGGTGAGGCAAAAGCGGCTGGTAATTATGCAGCAGCAGTACAACCAACCGAATTGGCAAAGCAAAAAGGTTATGACCAAGTTTTGTGGTTAGATGCTCGCGATTTTAATTATATTCAGGAAGTTGGTACCATGAATATTTTCTTTAAAATTAATGGAGAATTTATTACCCCAAGCCTTGATGGTTGCATTTTAGCAGGAATTACAAGAATGAGCGTCATCGAATTTTTAAGACATAGAGGTTATAAAGTAACCGAACGACCAATCCATATCGAAGAAATTATTGAAGCTTCAAATAACGGAAGTCTTGAAGAAGCATTTGGAACAGGGACAGCGGTTGGTATTACTATGATAGAAGAAATTGGTTATAAAGATTCTACGATTAAAGTTTCGGATACATTTCCAGTAGCACAGATGCTTTTAGATACATTAAATGGTGTTCGTTCTGGGTTATTAGAAGACGAGTTAAACTGGATGCTTAATATTGAAAATATTTAGTCAACAAGACTTTTTTCAACAATAGAAATTCCATTATCAATTAATTTCCCATATTCCGGCTTATTTAATTTGATGTTGTCTAAATGTTTTGAAATCTTATCACAAAGGGCTATTTCATTTCCTTTAAAAGCCAATTCATATAATTCTATTGGTAATAGCCAGTCTTCTGAAAAATGCTCTACAAGCTGTTCAAGAATTTTAGTTCTTGAAACCGAACGATTTTTATGGTCTCTAAAATCTCGAACTTGTTGGTATAAAGATTCAAGTTGGATACGTTCTTCCGATTTTTTAATATGAATAGTTTTGCTACTTGGTTTATGTGTCACCAAATTAAAACTGTTTAAATCGGCTGGTCCAGAGAAAGCCGAAACGATCTCTTTGCCAACAGCCATATCATAAATTCCCCATTCTGGTTTAAAAAGAATAGTTTCGTTATGACTAACTGTACAATTTTTAAAACTGATTAAGATTATTTTACCTTGAAGATTGCGTTTTCCTGTAATGATGTCGCCTCTTACTTTTACGTTGCCTTCAAATTCCAATTCCACAGTTTCACCTTCATAAATATCGTAGGCTCTTAAGTCACGAGGGCTCATATCTTCAATCGCGAGATTAATCCCTTTTAGTTTGCCAGAAGTAGTTCCATAACCATGTTGATGATAATGTGTGCCATGACCAATGAGTTCTTTTCCTCTATAAGCTAATGCTGTTTTTCCGGTTGTTTGAATGTAAATAACATCGTTATTATTTTCAATAACATTCGAGAAATTCCCGGAAACTTGCAAACCAGTACTAAATTCAATAGTTCCTAATGCGCTAGATTCAATAAGTTTTTTAATACCTTCTAGACCACCAGTTCTTAATGCCATAGTATTTGCAAACGCTTCTAATACCAAACTTAAATGTGCAAAATCTGGTGTTACGAATAGTTGTGGTTGAGGTTTTGTAATATCAAATTCTTTGTATGTGGCTTCGATTGTATATGGTAATTTTTTAACATTATCCGTCATACACCAAGCACTTTCTCCAATAGATGATAATAACCCAGCACCATAAATTTTCGGATTATCTAAAGTTCCTATCAATCCGTATTCTACAGTCCACCAATGCAAATTACGTATAAGAGCCATTTCACTTGGTTCACCCATATTTTCTTGTAAGGCTACAACTTTTTTTTCGGCAGCATCAATGTCTTCTTGACTAGTATTAGGCGCTTCCTTTATAATAGAAAGGTATCTAACGGCTTCATATAATTCGTAATCTTTAGCAGATGATATCGCTTTACATCCAATTTCTCCAAAACGCCTTAAATATTCGGCATATTCAGGATTTGCGATAATTGGTGCATGTCCAGCGCCTTCATGAATAATATCAGGAGCTGGCGTGTATTCGATATGATTTAATTGACGAATATCACTTGCAATTACTAGTATGTTATACGCCTGAAATTCCATAAAAGCATTTGGCGGTATAAAACCATCTACAGCGACAGCAGCCCAACCTATTTCCTTTAATATGCGGTTCATGCCATACATGTTTGGAATATTATCTACAGAAATTCCAGTCGATTTTAAACCATTGACATAAGAGTCATGGGCTACAGAACTTAAATAGTCTACATTTTTACGCATGACATAACGCCAAACCGCTTGATCTATAGCTGAATAATCCTCATAATTTTGAGGCTTAATAAACTGACGTAAATGTTTAGGTAAACGTTCTAAAATCTCGTTAGATTCAATAGTATTTGGATGCATTTTATGGGTGCTTTAGGTATATGTAAAAATACGAAATTTAGAAGTTTGTACTATTTGTTTAACCAATTATTATAACATGATTCTAGAAACTCTAATCCCTTTTCTTGATACTCATTTGTAAATACCGTGAAATGGTCTCCATCATAATATTCAAACTCCATATTAGCATTTAGTTTTTTCATTTCATCATCTAGTAAGTGTACTGCTTTGTTTAAATAAAAATTATCGTGTTCACCAACAGAAATTCTAATCTTACCTTCGATACTGTTTTTATAAGCGTTCCAATTATTTCTTAATAACAATGAGATATCGTACCGCTTAAAATATTTAATAGCATCTTTGTTAATGTTTCCGTTTATAGGGTTCACTAACCTAATTTTATTTCCTTCTTTGTCGATACTGCTAAAAACGGCATCAAAAGAATGCATCTGTTCTCCTCGATATACAACGTGCTCTGTTTGATATAAATCTTTTGTAAATGCTACCGGGAATCTTCCAGCAATGGTTATGTCTGCATTGTAATTACCTTGCTCATCATAATACATATTATTAATTTCATAAATATTTTTATTTTGATAATTTCTAAAATCTACTTGATCTGGAGCACTTGACCAAGCGCCAACAAAAGTTTTAGGGTAATTAATTTGTAACCATAATACTGTCCAGCCACCACTACTATGTCCAAACAACAAATTTGCTCTGTTTGTTCTGTAGGTTTTTTCTAAAGCAGGAATAAACTCATTAACCAATGCATCACCCCAAGGGCCATTTATGTCACTATTTGCATATGTAGAATGCCCTTCGGGACAATTACCATCTAAATACACAACGATTACAGGTTTATCTCCTAAATTGGTGAATTTGTATTTTCCTTTTCCTGCATGTAATTTATAATTTGCACCATAACCAAAAACTGAAAATATTACAGGGTATTCTGTTGTTTCACTTTCAAAATAATCTTTTGGAAGACTTATAGCACCTGCTATAAAGATATCTTTTCCATGGAAATCACTTAATAATTTAGATTTGATTTTTAATTCTTTTAATAATGTAGTTTCTTGAAAATCAATATCACCTATTAATTGATTACAGTTAATTTTAAATGTACTGTTAAAATCTTTGGTTATGCTTATTTTTGTTGGTTTTGAATAAATATTCCCAGGACTTGAACCAATATGTTGACCTCCTAAGTTTTGGTCTATAACGGCTTGTACATAATAGTCTCCTCTTTCAATATTTGATAATTCTACAGGATAGGAGATGGCGCTATCATCAAATACAATAGTTTCATTAGGTTTTAAATTTGTTACAGAAACACGATAAATTGGTGTGGATTCTAGACCTACAAAAACATCTTTAGGTGTTTTATTTGTTTTAGAAAGGTATAAAAGAACTTGACCTGAAAATGAATTGTCAATTAAACCTATATCATAACTTACCTCAAATTTTTGAGCGTTTATAAGGTTACTTATTACAAAAAACAATAATAAATATAAATATGATTTTCTCATTTGGCAGTTTTAATAATGAACATCTAAATTACTTAAAAAAGGCACATAAAAAAAGCGACTCGTAAAAGTCGCTTTTTGAAATTTTATTGTTCTATTCCAGGCGGATATTTTTCCATGATTTTGAAAACAAATTCTTTGATGCGTTCTTCTTTCTTATCCATGCTTTGTGATAAGTAGCCAGTACCCATGCCTTGCCAAACTAATTCTTTTTTATTGGCATCTATTAAATCTACATACAAAGTACCTTCTGTAGATGTTGAAACATAACTTTGATTACCGTAATACCATGGACTCCAACCCCAACCATAACCGTATCCACCATAACCATAGCCGCCATAGCCACCATTATAAACATTAACTTCCTGTCGAGATTTTGTGAATAGACTTACTAGTAAATCTGGTTTTTCAGATTTTGTGTATCCTTTTGCAAGTAGTTCAGCTTCAATTGAACGTAGCAACCTGCGTTTATCTAAATCGCTAATTTCTGCTTTATCAATACCTGTTTTGTAAAATGCAAATGTTTTGTATTCGCTAAAATTTACATCTTTGTCATAGTCTGCAGCAACTTTTACAGAGCTGCATGATGTTATTACTAATAATAACACTAAAATTGGCAATGCTTTTAATAATCTTTTCATAGTAATTTTTTTAATTGTGGTTATGACGAATTTAAATCTTTTTCAATGCTTTAAATAGCCTCAATAATCATACCAATCTACGAGTTTTTATTGATTCAAACAATCTATTGACTGTTCGTTTGTTGGTTGTAACCATAGGGACAATGTCTGCAAGAACTTTCGCAACAATAACCACGTTTTAAGTGGTATTGCTCTGTGAAACACTTGTAACCTTCGGGTGTTAAATAGTAATCGCCTTCTTCACTTGGAACAAATTCTTTCATAGTTATACAAAGATAATGTAAATTCGAGAAAATATTCTTTGACTGTAAAGTTGAGGTTTCAAGTAAGTCGTCATTCTAGTATTTTATATGGATTGGCCATTGAGGAGACTCGAAATGGTCGCAAGGAAAATGAAGATGGATTGATTTTTGAATAGTATTATATATGATTATTATCTCTAAATATTTAATTCCAAAAGGCTATTCAGGCTTAACAATCTTTCCTTTTGTATTGCTAAAACACAATAAGTTTAAAACAGATTATGTGTTAATTAATCACGAAAAAATTCACTTAAAGCAACAGTTAGAATTATTGATTTTGCCATTTTATGTGATTTATCTAGTGGAATTTTTTGTTCGGCTTATTCAATATAAAAACTGGCATTTAGCGTATCGAAATATTTCTTTTGAACGAGAGGCTTATAGTAACGAAATTGATTTAGACTATATTAGATCACGTAAGTTTTGGCAATTTTTAAAGTATCTTCGCAGCAATGAAATTAGGCCTAGAAAATAGTATAAATCAGCAAATAGAATTTTCTTCAAAGCATCATGTTAAGATCTATTTAAAACGGGAAGATAAAATTCATCCAATAATTTCTGGTAATAAATACAGAAAACTTAAATACAACCTGATTGAGGCTAAAAAGCTAGACTTTAAAACCTTATTGACCTTTGGTGGTGCATACTCAAATCATATTGCAGCAGTTGCTTCAGCAGGAAAACAATTTGGCTTTAAAACTATTGGTGTTATTAGAGGTGAAGAGTTAGAATTTAAATTTACTAATAATGAAACATTAGCCTTTGCCTCTGAATGTGGAATGCAATTAGAGTTTATTTCTCGCGAAGCTTATAGAAACAAACCTTCAGATAGGTTTTTAGAAAAATTGAAAAAAGATTTTGGTGAATTTTATTTTATTCCTGAAGGCGGTACAAACTTATTGGCCGTAAAAGGATGTGAAGAAATTTTAACCAAAAAAGATAAAAATTTTGATTACGTCTGTTGTGCTGTTGGAACTGGTGGTACTATTTCTGGACTTGTTAATTGTTCACAAAGCGGTCAACAAGTTTTAGGATTTCCCGCCTTAAAGGGTGATTTTTTAAAAGCAGAGATTAGTAAATTTGCCCTCAAGAATAATTGGAAGCTTATTACGGACTATCATTTTGGTGGTTATGCTAAAATAAATACAGAATTAATAAGTTTTATAAATGCGTTTAAGCAAAATTATAATATTCAATTAGATCCAATTTATACAGGAAAAATGATGTTTGGAATATTTAATTTAATAGACAAGGGGTATTTTCCAAAAGATTCTAAAATTTTAGCAATTCATACGGGAGGTTTGCAAGGTATAGAAGGTATGAATTCCGTTTTAAGAAAAAGAAAGTTAGCATTAATTGTTTAAGTGTATGAAGCAGATTTTAGTATTAATATTTATAGGATTGTTGCTTGTAAATTGTGGTTCTAAACGTAGAGTTACCGAATATGAATCACCACAAGAAAAAGAAAGAACAGATGTTGTCGAAAAAAGCATAGAACAAAAACCTGACGTTTACAAGACAAAAAAACCTCCAATTAGCACAGAAGCTTATATATTAGAATATTGTGAAATTGCACAAAATGAGATGAGATTATATAATATTCCTGCGAGCATTACATTGGCTCAAGGTATTTTAGAATCTGGTTCGGGAAAAGGGCGACTAGCAAGAGAAGCAAATAATCATTTCGGGATAAAATGCCATGGATGGGAAGGTGCGAAAATTTACCACGACGATGATGCTTCTCAAGAATGTTTTAGGAAATATAGAGATGCTAAATATTCGTTTAGAGATCATTCATTGTTTTTATCAGAAAGAAAACGCTATTCAGATTTATTTGATTTAAGAAGTGACGATTATAAGCGTTGGGCAAAAGGCTTACGTGCGGCAGGATACGCAACAGATAGAAAATATCCTGTAAAATTGATAAATTTGATTGAACAATATAAGTTGTATAAATTTGATAACGTAGATAATGGCAAAATTACTAATCGGAAGTCAAATAAAAGCACTGAACATGTCGTTGTTCAAGGCGATACTTTATATTCAATTTCAAAACAATTTGATTTAACGGTTGAAGAAATTCAGAAACTTAATAATCTTAATAATACAGAATTGAAGATTGGTCAAGTTTTAATACTAACAACAAAAGGTTATTAAATTATATGATTTATAAAAGAAGTAGTGAGTTATTCGCAGAGGCAGAACAGGTAATTCCTGGTGGCGTTAATTCGCCTGTAAGAGCGTTTAAAGGCGTAGGAGGAACACCAATTTTTGTTAAAGAAGCCAAAGGCGCGTATTTGTATGACGAAGATGGTAATACGCTTATAGATTATATTAATTCTTGGGGACCAATGTTATTAGGTCATGCTTTTGAGCCAGTTGTGAATGCCGTTATCGAGAAAACTCAAAAAGGAACATCGTTTGGTATGCCAACCGAAATTGAAACAGAGATCGCTAAACTAGCAGTTTCTATGGTACCGAATATCGATAAAATACGGTTTGTAAATTCGGGTACAGAAGCTTGTATGAGTGCTGTAAGATTAGCACGAGGTTTTACAGGAAAAGATAAAATTATAAAATTTGCAGGCTGTTATCATGGACATAGCGATTCGTTTTTAATTCAGGCTGGAAGTGGCGCAATAACCTTCGGGACACCAAATAGTCCTGGTGTTACAAAAGGTACTGCTAAAGACACGTTGCTGGCTAGGTATAACGATTTAAACAATGTCGCAGAATTAATTGAAGCGAATACAAATGAAATTGCATGTATAATTATTGAGCCAGTTGCTGGGAATATGGGATGCATTCCACCGGTTGAAGGTTTTCTTGAAGGTTTAAGAAACTTGTGTGATGCAAATAATATTTTGCTGGTTTTTGATGAGGTTATGACCGGTTTTAGATTGGCAAAAGGTGGTGCGCAAGAATTGTATAATATTAAAGCAGATATTGTTTGCTTTGGTAAAGTTATTGGAGGCGGAATGCCAGTTGGTGCTTTTGCAGCTCGCGATGAGATAATGAATTTCCTTGCTCCGGTTGGACCTGTGTATCAAGCAGGAACTTTAAGTGGTAACCCGTTAGCTATGGCAGCAGGTTTGGCAATGTTAAATACAATTAATTCTGATATAGAACTTTTTAAACGATTAGAAGAAAAGACAGCGTATTTACATAAAGGCCTATCTAAAGTACTTGGAGAAAATAATATTGTACATACTATTAATCGTGTAGGTTCTATGATTTCTGTTCACTTTTCAGAAGATAATGTAGTAGATTTTGAGACTTCAGCATATGGAAATAATGAAACTTTTAAAAAGTTTTTTCATGGTATGCTAAAACAAGGCATCTATATTGCTCCAAGTGCTTTTGAAACTTGGTTTATTACAGATGCCCTTACCTATCAAGATTTGGACGCAACTATTATTGCAGTCCAAAAGGTTATTGGTAATTTGTAAAAAAAAATTATTTTGGTGTTGAAGCTATAAGTTTTGCTTTTTGTTCGTCATCTAAAATAGAATCCATCCCATTTTTAAAGTCTGGGTCATTGGCTAGAGCATCAGTAAGTTTTGCGCTGTTTTCTTCTTTCGAACCAGAACTTAATAATTTATCTGGTGACAGACCACCTATTAATTTGCTAAATTTCTCGCTTTTTAATTGGCTTACAACTAAATCAGAAACTTGAGATTGTTGAGCCTCACTCAAATTAAGTTTTTTTGTATATTTCTTTACTTGATCTCCAGCAATTTTATCAATAAATGAACTAGAACTAGTCGGTACTTCTTTTGTGACGTCTGTAGCTTTTGAACTTAAAGATTCTAAACTTTGAGAAGAAACTTGCATCGTTACAAATGCTAATAATAGGATAATTAATTTTTTCATGGTGTTGAGTTTTATGTTATATATGCGAAAATAACATTTTTTATTATATAAAAAAAAGCAGTGAATTAAACCAATGCTTTTTCAACTAACCAACCAATTTACTGAATAATAAGCTATTATTCAGATTTCATTTTACTTTTTTGAGATTTCATTTTTTGTTTTTTCTTTTTTTGCATTTGCTCCATTTTTTCAGTCCATTTTTCATATTGCTTTTCATCTAATATCTCTTTCATTTGTTTTTTATGAGCAATTTTCTTGTCTAATCTGGCATTTTTTAAATCCATTTTTTGCTTGTCAGAAAGCTTTTTATATTCACCACTTTCTTTCATTGCTTTATGAGAAGCCATCTTTGCTTTTCGTTCTTTAGCATTTTCAAGATTTATTTTCTGAATCTTTTCTTGTTGTGCTTCAGTTAAATCTAAAGCCAATGTCATTTTTTTTGTTTGTGTTGTAGCAGCTTCTTCAGCGGTCATATTTTCATACTTGCTCATCCGATTTTTGCCTTCTTTGTCCATTTGGTGTTGTGCGCTAACTTGTATTGTCGTAAACGCTAAAGCCAGAATAAATAATTTTTTCATGATATTATTTTTTTGATGTTATACTTTTAAGACCTTAAAATGTTAGAATAGTTTAATTTAGTTTTTTGCTTTAACTATAAATTAACGTTTTGAGATATCTGGACCAAACTTAAAGTTGTCTGATAAATATCTTCTTTCTCCATTTTACTTTTTAGCCATGCATAAAAACTCATAACAAAAATATCTTCTTGTTTTCCACCAACCCATTCAAAGGAGTTCTCGACTTTAGTCTTAAAATTTTCGGATGTAACATTTTCTGGAGTTTTATAATATTCATCCACTAAATTTAAATAGGTAATAGCTCTTTCTTGATTGATTTCTGTTAAAAATTTAAAATAGTTGCGTTTAAAACTTAAGAATCTAGACTCTACTAAATCAATATTTCCAAGCTCTATATGTAAAAGTATTTCAATGATGTTCTTTTTTATAACCCATTCTTTTCCAACTTTAGAAATATACCATTTGTCTGTATGATAAAATTTTGAAAATATTTGTCGTGCTTCATATAATTCTCCCTTTTGGAAGTGAATCATAACAAGGCTTAAATAAATATCTAATAATGACTCTAAATCTGAGTGCTTTCGATTAAGAAACGGCTCGAGAATTCCAATTGCTTTATTTTGTTGATTTGTAAAATTGTAATTAAGCGCGAGGAGTAAATTGTACTTTAATTTAAAAGATCTGTAATGCTTTTGTTTGTTTTGCATCATTAATACTTTCAAGTTTTCTAAAAACTCTAAAGATTCTTCAAATTTCTTATTTCTAAATAGGGTGTAAGCTATGAGATATAATACTTGAAGATGATAGTACAACTGTTTTTCTTTGTTTTTATGATTAAGTAAAACCTGATATGTGTTTATTAAAAAAGGCTCTATTTTTAAATAATCGTTGGTGGCAAAAGCAGAAATACTCACAATCTTCATTAATTGATATAAAGACTTAAAAGACATTGATTTCTTAATATCTATATCATATTTTTCAAGAGTATCACTTACTAGATTTTGAAAGCTAACAAACTGACTACTTAATGCAAATTCATTGATGCCTTGCCTGATTTTGGCATAAGCAATATTTAATTTATCTTCAATTATATGGTTTTTCTGATTGTTATTAAAGCGATCTATTAAGTCGTCTATATTTATATTTGGATTCGCATAAGCGTATTGTATTTTGGTGTGATAAATTTCGTTTAGTAGTGGAAATAGATGATTCTCTTTTGCTAAAGCTTCGGCTTTGTCTAGAATTTTATAGGCAACTTTATATTGTTTGTGCAATAAGAATGTTCTGGAAGCTAAAACAAACTTGATAATTTGCATGTCTGTTGCTTTCTCTTCATCTAAACTTATATTGGCGATAAAATCGATAATAGACTGATAAAGACGTTTCCTTAATGCATGGTATGCGACTTTATTTTCAGTTGTGTAAAGTTTAATGCATATCTCTTTAGGGCTTAAATCGTTTTTAATTAAGAGCTTGAATAGTTGAATGTTTTTTGTGTCTAATCGTTTATTCTTCTTCTCTAAATAAATGACGAAACTTTGCCTGTCTTCGGTAGATAAAGTAGAAATTATATCATTTAAATTAGTCATTTAATCGTCAGTATATTGTGTATAAATGTACATTTTATATATAATATATTACATATATTTTAATATATATCGTCAGTTTTATTTAAAAATAATATTTTTTATCAATATGAAATTCCGCAAGTTTACCTTGTAATAATTAAAAATAAATATTATGAAGTATCAAACAACAGTTTCGCATGAAGAAGATTTAAAAGATGGAATTTCTAAAAATGACGTGAAGATTTTCGATCAAAAACCAACGCCAGCATTTATAGGAGCATCTTGGTCGGCTTTGTTAATTGGAATGACATCGTATTGCATAGGATTATGGAATGCAGATATGCAACTAAATGAAAAAGGTTATTATTTTACAATATTACTCTTTGGTTTGTTTTCTGTAATTTCATTGCAAAAAGCAGTGAGAGATAAATTGGAGAATATTCCAATTACAGATGTTTACTATGGAATAAGTTGGGTAACGACAATTACTTCTATTGTACTTTTGGTAATCGGGCTTTGGAATGCTGATTTATTTTTGAGTGAAAAAGGCTTTTACGGAATGTCTTTTACATTGAGTTTATTTGCAGCCATTGCAGTTCAAAAAAACATTAGAGATGTGCAGTATATAGATAGAGGTATAATCGAAGACGAATAAAGTCAAAACTGTTATAATATAAAGCCTTGTAGATAACTCTACAAGGTTTTAGTATTTATAAAATTCCATTCTGGTTTTTCATTTAGATTTGATCCACTCTTCCTAAATCTTGAGATGCAACTAATGAAGTCTTAAAGGTTAAGGCGAATAATGTTATTCATTTATTTATTCCTAGTTAAGACAATATGTATTAGATATACACTAAGTATTTAAAGAATTAAGGGTGTTAAAGTTTTTATTTTCAAATAACAAATTGTGATATAAATCTTATCTTTTGGACTTAATTTTAAAAAGAGATAAATCAAATTTAAAATAAATGAAAAATATAGTATTTGTATTCGTTCTAATAATGTTGACAACGTCTTGTAAAGAAGAGGCTAAAGAAAAAATCAATAAAGAAGAAACCCAAACTGAAATGCAGAAGAACTTGAGTAAATATGTTTCGGTAAAACTCACTTCAGATTTAAGTAAGCTTACCGAGAATGAAATTAAGATGATTCCAATTTTAATCGCAGCAGCTAACAAAATGAATGACCTATTTTGGTATGAAGCTCATGGTAATAACAAGGTATTATTAAACTCCTTAACTGATGAAGACACTAAAAAATATGTTCAGATTAATTATGGGCCTTGGGATAGATTAGATGGCAACAAACCCTTTGTTGATGGTGTTGGTGAAAAACCAGAGGGTGCGAATTTTTATCCAAAAGACATGACAAAAGAAGAGTTTGAAGCAGCAGATATTGAAAATAAATCTAGCATTTATAATTTTGTGCGACGAGATGAAAAAGGAGAATTATATTCGATTCCATATCATCAGCAATTTGAAAGTGAAGTTCAAGAAGTTTCAAAATTGTTATTAGAAGCTTCAAAATTAGCTGAAGACTCAGGTTTAAAAACCTATTTAGAGTTAAGAGCTGAAGCTTTATTAAATGATGAATACCAAGCAAGTGATTTGGCTTGGATGGATATGAAAACAAATACGTTAGATATTGTTATTGGTCCAATTGAAACATACGAAGATCAATTATTTGGAAACAAAGCGGCACATGAAGGCTATGTGTTAATTAAGGACCAAGAATGGAGTGCTAAATTAGCACGATTTGCAAGTTTCTTGCCAGAATTGCAGAAAGGACTACCAGTAGATGATGCTTATAAACAAGAAACACCTGGGACAGATAGCGATTTAAATGCCTATGATGTTGTGTATTATGCAGGTGATTGTAATTCAGGAAGTAAGACTATAGCCATTAATTTACCTAATGATGAAGAAGTGCAATTACAAAAAGGTACAAGAAGACTACAGCTTAAAAATGCCATGCAAGCGAAATTTGATAAAATTTTAGGACCAATTTCTGAAGTTTTAATCGATAAAGAGCAACGTAATTATATCACTTTTGATGCCTTTTTTGCAAACACAATGTTTCATGAAGTAGCACATGGTTTAGGCGTAAAAAACACAATCAATGATAAAGGTACTGTGAGAACAGCACTTAAAGAGCATTCTAGTGCTTTAGAGGAGGGAAAAGCTGATGTTTTAGGATTGTATATGGTACAACAGTTACATGCAAAAGGTGAGATTGAAGGCGATATGAAAGATTATATGACGACGTTTATGACAAGCATTTTTCGTTCGATACGCTTTGGAGTTTCAAGTGCCCATGGAAAAGCAAATATGATTCGTTTTAATTTCTTTAAAGAAAAAGGTGCTTTTAGCAGGAGTGAAGATGGAACATATAAAGTAAATTATGAGAACATGATTGTGGCCATGAAAGATTTATCTGGTTTAATTCTAACATTACAAGGTAATGGCGATTATCAAGGTGTTACTGATTTAGTGAAACATAAAGGTGTTATTTCTGTCGAATTACAATCTGATTTAGATCGTTTGAGTTCCGCTAATATTCCTGTTGATGTAGTTTTTGAACAAGGTATTGCTGCATTAGGATTGTAATATTTTATTAAAATAGTTTAAAGCCCATCTGATATTGAAATCCAGAGAGCTTTTTTTGAGCTTAAATTAATTTGCTATCTTGTTAACAAATAACTTGAACATGCCATATTGGTTATCTATTGTCATTATTGTTTTAGCTATATACATTGTATTAAGTGTAGCCTTGTATTACTTGCAAGACTATATGCTTTTTAAGCCTGAAAAACTTGACAAGGATTTTGAGTTTGCGTACAAAAATCAGCAAATAGAAGAGTATAATTTGGAAACTAGAGATGGCGCTGTTATAAATTGTTTGCGATTTATTCCAAAAGGAGAATCTAAAGGTGTTGTTTTGTATCTTAAAGGTAATTCTAAAAGCATCAAAGGTTGGGGCAAATTTGCTGTAGATTTTACCAGACATGATTATAATGTTTTTATGGTAGATTATCGAGGCTTTGGAAAAAGCACAGGAAGACGTTCGCAAAAAGCTATTAAACGTGATTTACAAGTTGTGTATAATAGAATTAAAGAGCAAACAAAAGAGAGTAGGATGATTATTTATGGGCGTTCTTTAGGATCTGGTTTCGCAACAAAGCTAGCCTCCACGAATCATCCGAAAATGCTTATTTTAGATGCGCCATATTATAGTTTAACCAAGGTGGCTAGACGTTATGCGCCATTTATGCCTTTTTCTATTTTAATGAAATATCCTTTACCAACATATAAATGGTTAAAATATGTGCAGTGCCCAATTCATATTATTCACGGAACCAATGATAAATTAATACCGTTTAAAACGAGTATTAAATTGTCTAAAGTCAACCCGAAACTTACAAAACTTCATAGTGTCATCGGTGGTGGGCATAAAGATTTAAATAATTTTGAATCGTATCATAAAATGCTAGACGATATTTTAAATAGTAAACCTAGAATTCTAGATTTAGAAACTACAAGCATCAATGTCAATCATTCAGCAAAGAAAAAAGCCAAAGCTTAAAAAGGGATTTATTATTTTTGCCGTCATGTACTTAACCATTTCAGGCGCTTTATATTTTATTCAAGATAGTATACTCTTTAGGCCTACGGTTTTAGAGCAAAATTTCGAATTCAAGTTTACCCATCCTTTTGAGGAATTGTTTTTAAAACCTAATGAAGATGCTGTGATTAATGCACTTCATTTTAAAAATGAAAAACCTAAAGGGGTTATTTTATATTTTCATGGTAATTCAGGAGATTTAAGCAGATGGGGAAAAGTAACAGAATATTTCGTAGAAAAAAATTACGACGTATTGGTTATGGATTATCGAACCTATGGCAAAAGTACGGGTCAAATCACTGAAAAGGCACTTTATCAAGATGCTAAATTTTGTTACGATTATGTAAAAGAACAATACGATGAAAAAGATATAATTGTGTATGGTCGTTCTTTAGGAACTTCTTTTGCCACCTACGTTGCATCAGTTAATAATCCAAAACATCTTATATTAGAAACGCCTTATTATAGCATGGTCGATGTAGCACGTACAAGGTTTCCATTTTTTCCTATAAAATATTTATTAAAATATAAGCTTCCAACATATTCATATATAAATAATGTTAACTGTAATACTTTAGTGTTGCATGGTACAAAAGATAAAGTGATAAGAATAAAATCTGCAATAAAACTTTATGAATCTGCTTCACAAAAACTAACTAAATTTATTACTATTGAAGGCGGATACCATAATAATTTAATTGAATATTCAGAATATCATGAAGCGATAAATAATGTGCTTCTTTAGGTATACATTATAAGTGATCGTGCATGATTAAATAAGCTAAGAATAAATCGTTCGCTTTATCTTTATTTGCTTTTTTAAATATAAATAGATAAGTAGAAAATTGAAAAGACGAGCAATATTTTTAAAAAAGGAACCTATTGAACTTATTTGATTTTTATAACCTTGTAAGTTCCATGCTTTCCAGTTTCGTCTTTTATGTTTATAAAATAAACGCCATTTGATAAATTACTCAAATCAATAGTGTTGCTTATTTGATTCTTTAATAACTGACCATAAGCATTATAAATTGTAACTGAATTCAATTTCAAATGATTTGAAATTGAAATTACTCCAGTTGTTGGATTTGGGTATAATTTAAAGTTTTGTTTTATAAACCCATCATCAACATTAAGGTAAGCGCTGTATTTATCAAAAATAAAATTTAGTAAGTTTTTTCTTTGCGTATCATTATAAACAGCTTCGAGTGCAAAGCCCATATATTCTACACCACCATTTGCTGACTGATAGCTAACACCGGCATAGCCTTCTGTTGAAGATACCCCATCATAAGAAAAAGAAAACGAAGAGCCATTTAATGGCTTTATAACATCAGGATAATCAATTAACAAAAAACCATTAGATCCGTTATCTAGATTATAAAGAACATTGTCACTACTCTTTACCTTATAATTTTCAAATGAAGGTTCATCGGCTATATAATTTGCTCGTAAAACATTCGCATAAAATGTTTGATCGGCTGCATTTCCTTTTTCTACTAGATCCCAACCAATTTCATCGCCAGATACAATAAATATACCATCACTATTAATAAAGTTTGTTACTTTGGTCTGTTCGGTGCTATTAAATGTGCTGTCTACAGTACTTTCATCTAACAACATCCAAATAACAAATTTAAAATCACCCATATTGACCAGACCATTTATTACTGCATCATTTGTTGCAGAAGAAAAAGTATGCCCTAATTGTGTCATAGGATAATCATATTGTGCAATAGCATCGATGGTTCTCCTTTCTACTCCATCTACAATTAAAAAATTAGAAACAGACTGGCTAGGTATAGCTGCCAATACTCTAGATAAATCTGACGAGCCATCATTATTTATAGCTTCAACTTTAAAATAATAAACTTGGCCTTGAGTTAAACTTGTAATAGGAATTGTTGTTGAAGCAGATTCTGTTACTTTACTAAAAGTTATATTGTCCGTACTTTTATATACGCCATAGCTAGTTGCAGAAGTCACAGGAGTAATATGAATATCTACACTTGTATTACTGCTACTTATGGCAGCAAACGATAGTGGAGTAGATGGTGCATTTGCACTCGATATATAACACGAATATGCAGCAACACTCGATTTAATATTTGAAATCTGACTATATAAGTTCGCTCCAGGGCAAAGTGTTGAAGTGCAATTAGAAGAAGGGTATTGTAGTTTACCGTCTTTATGTCCTGAAACATTGGCCATAACGCCTAAAGAACCTGCTGTACTACTTGCCGTCACATCAATGTTTTTATCGGTAACTTCCCAGGCGATAAAATCTTTAAGTGTTTGTAAGCCAGAGCTTGATGGCGATCCAGTCTCGAAATTACCTATAAAACAAATACCAGAAGATATACTATTCATACAAGGTGAATGCGCACCTTGTACTCTATCACCTCGACCTTCATAAACAACACCATTTGGATCTATAAGCCAATTATAGCCAATATCTGCCCAACCGTTTGTATTTACATGATAATCCCAATAGCCTCTTACAACGGCTGCAAAATCCGAACTCGATGTGTCCGAAGCCGAATGATGAATTACAACATGAGTGGGATTGGTGGTAGATGGATTATTTGATTTTGGACAAGTGCCACCTGGACACCAATCTAACCTGCCTTGAAATGCTGGTTGTGTACAACCAGATAAAGCCTTTGTAGTTGATGCATTTCTAGCGGTTCTATTGTTATTTTGGTTTTTAGAAAACTCGGGCATAAATAAACGAAAGACAAAATTAGAATTAGTGTTATCTTCAGTTTTAAACTGGATATCATCAAAAGCTTGTTCAATATATACAGGAGCCAATGCTCTTCTATCTGTAGTTTCTCCTTCATGATTGTTTTTAAATGCAATCCAATTCCCAAATGTATTATTGATTTTTAAACGGTAATAGATAATGTCACTATTAGAAATATCTTTTGTGTAACCACTGAGCATAACAAATGGTGATGTATTTCTATAACTTATTTGGTGAGACTTACTTATTATATTCGATTTGTTTTGGTAATTATTAAATTGTTGAGCAATTTCAACACTTTTATCTTGTGCAGAGATTACAAAAGAGTGAATTAAAAATAAAAAAAGTAAAATGCTATTTAACTTAAATTTGAAAGTAGTTTTTTGCATAATAATCACTTGAATTACATTAATAATTGTAAAAATATAATTATTCTAGCTTTAATCAAACAAATATGCGAGATATTATTGCAATTATTAGATGATTGCAGTTATTTACTGCAAAACTATAATTTAGCTTGATTAGTATAGCGATATAATAAAGCAGCATCGGAAAGAATCTATATCATCGGAAAAATAATATTGAGATAAAGATTATTCTTTATTCTTTATATTTCAAAATTAAAAATTCATCATCCATAACATTTCCTGCAAGAAGTAAATTTCTAAATGGAGCTGCAACAGTAGAAGCAGACATTGTAGAACCATCTTCAAGATATATGGTTTCAACAGTGTAGTTATTTGTACCTCTATATGCTATTTTAATAATTTCTGAAGGTGAGTATTGTGCCTTATTTTTGGCATAAGATGTAAACCTTAACAAACTAGGATGAGCACCAATATATAGGTTTCCTTCGGTGTCAAATTCAATATTATCGACTCCTGTGCCACAGTTTATATCTTCAATAAACCTTAAAGACCCATCTGGTAAAACCGTGTAAACTTTCACTAAAAATTTTCTTGGTGATGCTATAAAAAGTAGATTTCGATTTGCATCATAATTAATGCCATTAGCGTAAGAGATACCACTTGCCACTTCACGATAACTTTCTCCATCATAATAAATAACATTAGAAAGAGCAAGGCCAGCATAATCTTCTAAAAGCTTGCCAAGTCCTTTGGTATAACCATGGTCATTCGTAAAGTAAAAACGCTCTTCATCTATCATCACTAAATCGTTTGGTCTAATCATTGTTGGGTCAGTCAAAGTTTTTACATGGTTTAAGGTTTTGTTTTTAAGGTTAAAAACTTCAATAGAGTGCCCTTTTAACGTATGGTTAATAGCCATTATTTTATAAGTACTATCCTGCTTTAGCATTGATATGCCATGAGGTGCAAAAGGCTTTTTAAAAGATGAGGTAAGTGAGTTCATATTAAATTCACCACTCTTCAGTTCCATAAAATATAAGCCATCAAGTTTTTCTTTTTGAAGCGGGTATTTTTGTCGTGAAGTAGAAGATATTATAGCAAAACTATCGGTTAAGCTAACAGTTATATCTTCGGCTCCAGGGAGTTTTATTTTTTTTACTATATCGCCATCAAAATGATTTTCAATAGTTCTAAAATAGCCAGTAGAAATAAACGTGTGAGCAACAAATACAATAAGTAAGACTATTATGATTAAAATTATTCTTTTTAGTGTTTTCACAATAGTTTAGTTTAAATTATTCTTGAAGTTCCACAATTAACGTCTCGTCTGTTTTTGTTACTTTGGTTAGCCCTAATTTAGAAAGGCCTTTTATGCCCTTATCCCAACCTTTATTACTTAAGCCAGATTGATTTTTCAGATCAGTTAGATTCATAGATTTTCGCGTCTTTAGAACTTCGAAAATTGCCTTTTCGTTATCACTCATCGCAATTGCCTTTTTCTCTGGTCGCATTTGTGGGAAGAATAATACTTCTTGTATCGATTGGTTATTGGTTAAAAACATAATTAACCGATCCATACCAATTCCCATACCAGACGTTGGTGGCATTCCGTATTCTAATGCACGTAAAAAGTCGTAATCTATAAACTCTGTTGCTTCGTCATCACCTTTTGCAGCAAGGTTCAATTGGTGTTCGAAACGTTCTCTTTGGTCTATTGGATCATTTAATTCTGAATAAGCATTAGCAATTTCTTTACCACAAACCATGAGTTCGAAACGTTCGGTTAATTCAGGATTGGTCCTATGCTCTTTACAAAGTGGAGACATTTCTTTTGGATAGTCTGTTATAAATGTTGGTTGTATGTAATTGCCTTCACATTTTTCACCAAAAATTTCATCGATGAGCTTTCCTTTTCCCATCGTGTCATCGACTTCAATACCTAAACCTTTTGCTGCTTGACGAATTTCGTCTTCAGTTTTTCCTGTGATATCAAAACCAGTAAAATGTTTGATAGAATCTGCCATGGTCACTCTGGCATAAGGCGCTTTAAAATCTATTTCGTGTTCTCCAAACGTTGCTTCGGTAGTACCGTTTACAGCTTTAGCGCAATGCTCTAAAAGTTGTTCACAGAAATCCATCATCCAGTTGTAATCTTTGTATGATACATAGATTTCCATTGCTGTAAATTCTGGATTATGCGTTCTGTCCATACCTTCATTTCTAAAGTTTTTAGAGAACTCATAAACACCATCAAAACCACCAACAATTAATCGTTTTAAATACAATTCGTTGGCAATTCGCATGTATAATGGAATATCCAAACTGTTATGATGCGTTATAAATGGACGAGCCGCAGCACCACCAGGAATTGGCTGTAGTATTGGCGTTTCTACTTCAAAATAACCAGCGTTGTTAAAAAAATCACGCATGGCATTAAAAAGTTTCGTTCGTTTTACAAAAACTTCTTTAACATGCGGATTTACAACCAGATCTGCATAACGTTGTCTGTAACGCTGTTCGGCATCAGTAAAGGCATCATGTATTTTTCCATCTGCATCTTCTCGAGGCTGTGGTAATGGTTTTAAAGCTTTACTTAACAGTGTGAAGTCTTTTACTTTAATAGTTTTTTCGCCAACTTTAGTTGTGAATAATTCGCCTTCGATTCCAATAAAATCACCTATATCTAATAGCTTTTTATAAACATCGTTGTATTTAGATTTATCATCGCCTGTACAAATCTCATCACGATTAAAATAGACTTGAATACGACCTTCGCTATCTTGTAACTCGGCAAAACTTGCACTACCTTGAATACGTCTTGACATTAATCGGCCCGCAACAATAACGTGCTTGCCTTCAGAAAATGTGTCCTTTACCTGTTTAGAAGTATGATTTACTGGAAAGAGGTTTGCTGGATACGGATTAATTCCTATCTCACGTAGTTTATTTAATTTTTCTCTCCGTACTAATTCTTGTTCTGAAAGCTGCATGCTAATTAATTTTGAAATGCAAAATTACATTTTTTAAAAAAATTAGCACACTACTTTTCAGTTTGATTTACTTTTTTAAAGTATTGATTGATGAAATACGGTTTTATTATACGGGCTTAATAACTTCGCCTTTAATTTTTATTACCTTATTAGCCTCGCTTGCATTAGACATAACAGTAATAGTTTTTGTGAAATTACCAACTCGTTTTGTGTCGTATTTTATTTCTATTTCGCCAGATTCTCCAACAAGAATAGGTTCTTTAGAATACTTAGGAACAGTACAGCCACAAGATGTTTTAACTTTGGATATAGCGATAGGCTTTGTTCCTGTATTGGTAAATTTAAAAGTTCTAACGCCATCAGAGTTTTGTGCTACTTTACCAAAATCGATGACATCAGTTTCAAAAGAAAGCACTCCAAATTCATCAGTAGAAGTTATAGCAGGTTTTTCGTTTAACGCAATATCTTGCGAATACGATTTAATACTAAATAATAAAAAAGCGAAAAATAATAATTTTAAGCTTGTTGCATTTGATTTGTTTAATGTGAAATTCATAATATTCGTTTTAAGATTTATAATGAAACAAACATCTTGAAATTATATCGAAAAAAATAAAAATGAAGGTTTGAAATAAGTACTAGTACCTAGATTGTTTTTGTTAACTATTTAGAAAACAGTTTTTTAACATCGCTACGAGTTTGCGCATTTAATTTTTTATAAACGTTATTTACATGTGTTTTAACAGTGCTTACACTTACAAAAAGTGTTTCGGCAATGTCTTTATTGCTTTTATCTTCTAACAGAAGTTGCAGAATATTCTGTTCTTGTTTGGTGAGCGTAGCCTTTAAATTAGATTTAGAATATTTTTTCTTTTTATACCATTTATAAAGAATAAAAAGGTTAAAAACAATTGAAATTAAACCAGCAATAGCTACTAAATAGGTGATCCATTGATTCGATTTTTCGTCATTAGATTGAATACTATACTTATCTGAAGTTAATTCAATTTCATATTGGTTTGTATATGGAGAATTAGGATATTGATTAGACAAGCGAGTTAGCAAATCGTCATAATAACTATTAGTTTTTAAGTCTTCTAAATAGTATGTGTGAAAATTGTTTCCTCGTTCAGAAAGAAAAGTATAAATAGATAGCTCTGCTAAAGGTTCGTTAAGTTTTTTACCAAAATCTTGGAGTGTTTTAAACCATTTTTTATTGTTAAGCATTCTACTTGCCTCACTATTAAATTCGTTATAAGCAAATTTCATTTCATCTTTAATAGAATCTATCCTTATAAAAGCATTTGCTTTTTCGTTCCTAGATTCGACCTCACAGAACATCTGATTGTCAAACGAAAATGGGAATTGAATAGAGTCATTATTTTTAGCAATAAATAAGATTTCTTTGCTGTCTTCGCAATGGCCTTCGAAATGATTTAATGATTGGACATCGTCGTTACAATTATCTACATGGATTCTATAAATCCGGTTTTCTAAATCAAGCTGATTACCAGAAAAAATGAAATACCCTAAACTATCGCATGTTTGTTTTGATATGATTTGTTCGGAAAAGACACCAGATAATTTTCTGTAGTCTTCGATTAAAGATAAGTACACATTATTTTGCCAATGGTCATTTTCCATCTGTCCAGAAAATGAATATTGCGCTTTTACTGAAAACGAAATAAACAGGACTATAACAAATAACAGTTTTAACTTCATAGTACGAAGCTAAAACATTTTAATTTAAAATGAAATTTCTATTGTCGTTTTGGTTGTAACAATTAGTATCAAGTAGCGTCAAATAAGTACATCAAATCATTATAAATTAATCATCATGAGTTTTTGGAGAGTTTTATTTTCTATTATATGTCCACCTTTAGCAGTATTTGATAAAGGATGTGGTTCTATATTAATTGTATTTTTATTGTGGCTTTGCGGTTGGGTTCCGGGTGTGATTGCTGCCCTTGTTATTTTAAATAATCCGAAGTCTTAAAATCTAAAAATAATGTATTTTTGTAGTCTATGAATAAGATTGTAGAACTACAAGATTTAGGCACTAAAGATTATAAAGATACTTGGGATTATCAAGAATCTTTGTTTAAAAGTATTGTTGAAGATAAGATTAAAAACAGACGTGAAGCTGCTAATATTGAAACGTCTAACTATTTTCTTTTTGTAGAACATCCACATGTATATACACTTGGTAAAAGTGGTGATATGTCTAATCTTTTAGTAACTGAAGAACAGTTGAAAGAAAAAAACGCATCATTTTATAAGGTGAATCGTGGAGGAGATATTACGTATCATGGTCCCGGACAAATTGTTGGATATCCTATTTTAGATCTAGATAATTTTTTTACAGACATACATAAATACCTTCGCTTTCTAGAGGAAACTATTATTTTAACACTTTCGGAATATGGGCTTAAAGCCGGGCGCAGTCAAGGAGAAACAGGAGTTTGGTTAGATGTCGGAACACCTTTTGCAAGAAAAATATGTGCGATGGGTGTTCGTGCAAGTCGTTGGGTAACCATGCATGGGTTTGCATTAAACGTGAATGCTAATTTGGGTTATTTTGATAATATGATTCCGTGCGGAATTCGAGGTAAGGCTGTTACTTCTCTTAATCTTGAATTGGGTGTAGATAAAGTTGATGAAGCTGAAGTGAAAGCGAAACTATTGAAACACTTTGCTAGGCTATTTGAGGCCAAGTTTAAAAGGATTGAAAACGAAATTTAATTTTAATCATTCTTCTAAATTGTCCCATTCTTCTGGAGTAGCTGGTTGCTTTTGGTATTCCATAAGGCCAAGCCACTTACCATCTTTTTTTACAAGAAGCATTTCGAAATGTACTGCAACTTGTTGCTTGTTTTCACCACTAATATCTGAAGTCCAATAATTAAAAATTCCTGTTTCATGTGCAGTTGTGTCATCACCTATACGTTGCGAAAAACGAAATGCGACACCACTTTTATTTTTTCCAGATTTAGTGTCGGCGAAACCTTGTTTCCAACCTGCTAACGCTTTGGCTAAAGGGACAGAAGTTTTATTTTCTCTAGTTGCAAAAATAACAACAGCATCTTGGTGATATGCTGTACTATAACCTTCAAAATCACCTTCTGTAACAGTTCTAGAAAGCTCTTTCCAATACTCATTGAGTTCTGTTATTCGTAGTGAATCTTTATCCGTTCCTAGTAATGGATAATTTGTTTTTGCAGTTATTGTATTTGCAATAAGAGTGATTGTTAACAAGAAGATAGTTTTTTTCATAAGTTTCTATAAATATTAGAGTTTGATTGACCTGTTACAAGGTCGAATAATTTTTGGAGAAAGTCAAAATTTTAACCTTCTGCGTTAAAGAATACTTTATAATAATGCATTTTCTTTTGCTCGTCATAACCGCGTTCTAAATATTCTGCCGAAGCATCAGGTGCATCTATATCTAGTTTTATTTGAATGTTGGTATCTAGCTTAATCTCTGTCTTAATTTTTTGCTTTTGTTTTTTTACCACAGCTTCTGCAACATCAAACTGATTTCTAATCAATACATTATTATCGCCTTCAAATTCTTTTTTATAATCGGTAAAAAGGATTTTGTGCTTGTCTTCTTCAAATACATCGTCTTTAAATCGTTCTACATTTACTATTTCGTTTTCCTTAAAGTAGTCTATAGTTTTTGCTAGAAAAGTATTTTGTTCTTGTGTACCATAAGCATGTTTAATCACTTCTGAAGAAAAACCTTTACATAACTCGAGATAGTTTTGTGTGTGTTGGTTGGCATCGTCTGCATACTTAATATTTAGAAAATGATTAATCCAATATTGTGCATCATAATTATTATTATCTATACTTAAAATAATTGGGCCTTCGGTATCATTCTGATTTAAAATTAAACAGCCTTTATCAACTTTTTTAGAGCTAATTCCTTTTTGTACCATGACATCATAACTATTGTTTTCTAAATAGGTTTGAAAGAAATTGACTTTGTTTTCAATTTTAAAAATGCCAATGGCATTAGTTGTCATATCATTAAACTCAATGCCTTCAAAAAGTGCAACGATTACATCTCCAGTTTTTATTTGAGCCGAATTAGATTGCTCAAATAAATGAGTAACAATATGTTTTGAGACTTCAATGAAAGCATCATCGTCGTTAAATATTTGTGAAGAATAACTGTTTATTTCATTTAGGCTAATGTTGGCATGATGGTTAAATCGATAACTGTGTACAACACTACTAAATGGTTTTAAAAGAAATGGCAACATTAAATCATAACTAGGCTCATCAAATTGTATTTCTTGTTCTGAAAATGCATTTTTGGTGTCGTTAAACTTATTGCCAACTTTGTGAATAATGAATTTTGAAATTGAGGCTTTAGTGCGTTTTACCATGGTATTACAACTCTTAAATTTTTGAGATTGCAATACTACTTATTTACGAGTAATTAATTGTTCTATTATTTTTATTATTCTTTAATGACTTTAAAAGTTGAGCTTTGTTCTTGTGATATTACCTTTATAATATATATACCATTAGCTAAATTAGGATTATTAATACTAATAGATTTTGTACCTTTTTTATTTCGGTTTTAGATATTTCTTTTCCTGTAATATCAATTATTTTTAATTCTCCGTTGTATTTAAGAGCAGATTGTAGTTTAATATTTAAATTGCTGTTAAAAGGATTCGGATAAGCTTTGTCGATATAAATTTCATTCGGGTTTGTACTAAATGTTGCATCGCTCCAAAATGGAATTGCCTTAAATTGAGGTGCCCAAAAAGATACGTCTAACCAAGTATATGTTATTAGCTCTAATATCTGATTATTCATATCGAAAGAGTAAACTGCCTGTGTAGAATTTTCAAACTCGCCATTGTCCTTATTCCAAGCTTGGACCGTTGCTGTTTCAAGATTGTTATTAGCATTATATGTGTTCTCTACAAAACTACTGTTTTCTAATCCACTACCTTGATCAACTTCTGTGAGATAATCTTTAATCAAGATTCCTATATAATTATAGGTGTTTCTACGATGGGATGAAGTATCCCAATCTTGAGGCATAGCCCCTAAATTCCAATTGTAATAACTTTCTTCCATTAATAAATCACTTGAATAGGCAGCTCTCATTTGAGCAATGTTTTCAAATGACATGCCGTTCCACATTTGGTGAGTCGTTTCAGTTACTAAATTACTGCCATTGTAAACTTGTAAATCTTGTCCGGTTAAAAACCAGTCGCTACCATTATGATTATAATATGTAATTACGTTATTATTCCCAGACCCATCATATGTATAATCTACTTTGGAAGAATTAACCCAATCTGTACCATTCCAAAACTTAAATATGTCAGATTCTAATTTGTCTTGAACATTGTACATTTTTATTATTTGATTATTGTTTATCCAAGTAGATGTATTGTTATCTTTATTTAGTGATGTTCGGTTTGTGAAATCTACGCCACCATTATCGTAAGCATAATGCTCTCTAAATTGCATTAACCAATCATTAGGAGAGATAGGGTCATCCCATATAAATGTTTGAACAGAATCTAGTTTTTGCTCTTGAGCATTATTTGAAATTGGTAACAAGACGATTAAAAGAGTAAAGCATAAAGTGAATGTCGTTTTTTTATCTTCAAAATGTTTAGAGCAAGAAAAAGACATGGTTTGGGATTTTGAAATTACGAACATAATGTGAAAAGGGCTTTCAAATATGTAACAAAAAAAACGCCAAAGCAAAATACTTTGGCGCTTCAAGATAAAGGGCTGCTTCGATTTGGTTATCGTCATATTTTTATAAATTCTACTCTGCGATTTTGAGCTTTTCCATCTACTGAATTATTATCACCTATTGGCTCACTTTCACCTTTTCCATCGGTTTGAAGCCTGTCTCCTGAAATACTATAAATATCGATAAGTGCTTGTTTAACAGCTTCTGCTCTAGCTTTAGAAAGTTTTAAGTTTGAGTCATCATTACCATCAGCATCCGTATGACCAACGATGTTTAAATTCATGCTTTTATCTTGTAGTAAGACTTGGGAGATTTGACGAATAATACCGTACGATTGTGGTTTAATATTGGCAGATCCCGAATCGAACAAAATGCCATTGGTCGAGACGCGACCTTCTGAAATTAATGTACGACGCAAATCCAATCCGCCTTTGGCAATTTTCAGGTTATTAATAAATATGTGTTCTTCACCATCTTTAATACCATGTACATTGAATTTTATGTAACCTATTTCATCTGGTGCAAAGATAAGTTGTGGCACATCAATATATTTTTTTTCATTTACCCAAAGTCTGAATCTCTTTTTATTAACTGCAATAGAAATGTGCGGTTTGTTAACTACGGCATTTCTTATATCGGCGGTTACGGTTGCATTTATTCTTTTATCTGAAGAGTCAGTATTTTTAATTTGAATTCCAAATGCACTATATTGTCCAAACGGCAGAGTTATATAGGCATACTTACGTCCTTTATTAAAGCCATTGTTGTCGTCTAAAGTTATATATAATCTTGCAGTCGAGGATGTGTTTTTGTCAAGTCCTTCTGCAAGTAAATCGAATTCGATCGTGTATTCTTCGGGGAATTTCTCTTCAATTAATGGTAAATAATGTATTCCGTAACCTGGTATAAACTCGAACCAATTACCTTCAACTTTATTAAGTGTTACAACTTCTCCTGTACCATTAGTATTCCATTTACTTGGGAAATCACCAATAAAATCTTGCGAAAAATCGTCGAAGAAAATAAGTTCGTCACCTGGTACATAATCGAACTTGCTGTAAATTTCTAAATTGTCTGAAACATTTTCTTCAACTATAGATTCATTTTTAGAATCAGAAGTATTTGGATTTGGTTGATCAACTTCTGAAACGTCGTCGTTAGAAGTCGAATCTGGTTCTTCTTCGTCTGTCTTTTTATTTTCAGTTAATAATTTTTTCGCCGTTTTAATACTATAAGTTAAAGCTTTTTTAGCGCGATTAATTTGTAGGGTAGCTTTTGCTTGTTTTAAAGCACCTTGTCCATCTAAATCTGAAATAATGTCTGGCGCACTTGAACTTAAATCAGACAAATCGTCCAAAGCATCTGCTAATACATCAAGATCATTATCCTCTAATGGTGTACCGGACTCTGCATAGCCATCATACATATATACTTTATCGTAAAGATCGAATGAGTTTCTCACAAAGGTATCGACACTGCCTATCCCAACTCTACTAGATGGACGTTTAATTTTTTTAGTTTGAGATTGAGCAGAATAATTAAAAATAAAAAATAGAAGTAAGAATTGTAATCGCAAAGTTTTAGGTAGAATTTTAATCATTTTGTATAATTTTAGTTAGCACTAGAAAATAGTCAAGGCTTTAGATCAAATTAGTATTGGGACTAATAGATTTGCAATTAATTAAATAGGAGAGACCTAAATGTAAAAATTATTTACCTAAAAATCAAGATGCTACCTTAATTTATTTTGTAAACAAGGATATTGTTGCTGTCTCCTTTTACAATAAATTCTAAATTTTTATCAGCATCTATATTATCTAGAGAGATAATTGAATTTCCATAAACTGGAAAATTAGAAATAGATTTTGCCTGACTATCAAAGAGGTAAACTTTTTGCGTTTGTAAGTCTGTTAGCGTAATATATATTTTATCTTTTATATAAAATATTTTTGGTTTTGTGTAAGTTCCGTAGTCGAGTTCTAAAGTTCTACTTTTAATTTTAAGTTTATTCTCGTACATGGTAACGAGTGTTTTACTTGTTGCATCAATATTATGTTGGTCAGTTAAGTCTAACTTCTGAGTCGACATATTACCTTTTGTGTCAATAGAAATTAATTCCCCATTTTTAGATGTGGTCGTAAACTTATTATTGTATACATACATTTTTTGGTTTGAATAGGTTTTCGATGATTTAGGGATAACTCTAGTCTTACCTGTTCTGTCTAAAATTTGGACCTCATTTTCAGTTTTAATTGTGATATAATCTTTACGACCAATTCTAAAATGTTGTGGTTGTTGAATTATTTTATTCGAGGCAGATTTAAATGTAAACCCCTTTACTATTTGTAAAAGCGAGTTGTACATTAGTAATTGTTTGCCTTGTGTTACAACCAGTCTGTAGTTTTTTCTGTTATCGTAGTCAAAAATTGAAAGTGGCTGTGTGATTTCATTATTAAATTTTCCTGGAAATGGGGCAACATCATTTCCGTTTCTGTCAAGTACATATAAACGATGTGGTGTAGTAAATATTAATTGTAGTCTTCCGTTTTTATATAAATCTACCTGTTCTATTTTCCCTAATACTTCGCCTTTCAATTGTTTTTTCCAAAGTATCTTTCCTTTATTAGAAATTAAGTATAAATTGTTATTAATATCCTGAACAACAATTTCTTTTTCTTTTGAGTAATGATTCGTTACTAATTGCGGGTCTGTTAATAATTCTGAATCTAATTTTATATTCAATAATTCTGATATAGAATGTTCAGAGCCTTTTATTTTGTCTTTTTTTATGACAGCATTTACGTGAGAAAAATTAGTATCGTAAACAAATTGTAATGCCGAAACTTTATAGTTTTCTAAAGAGTTTTCTAATGTTTTGTTTAGATTTTTATTTAAAACCCTTTTTAATGATGAATTATTTAAAACCGTTATTAAAGAAGATTGATTACTTAATTCTTTTTGAATTTCTTTAAAATAATCTCGTTCACTCAAAGTGAAGTTATTTTGATAGCTTGTAATTATATTTTGTAGAGTTTCAACAGTATCACCAAACACGAAGAAATTGTCGATAACACAATATTTGGATGCTGTGTTGAAGGTAATAAAGGGCATGAACAATTGAGAAAATAATCCAGGATCACTAAAATTATAAATGTTTATTTGTCTAAAAGATTCAACTAAACTTTTTTCGCTTAAAAGCGCATCGTTAGTTGAAATAACATCAATAGAATTTAACACTACAGCAATTTCGGTTTCTTTATAAATTACACCCACTTCAATGATATTGTCAAATAAAGTCGTAGTCGAAACAATTGAATCTTGTTTATTGAACCTAGAAAGATTTTGATTAAAATCATTAAAATTATTAAATGTAAAACTTAAAAAACCATCGCTATTAGAAGGAGTAACTGTAGCCAACTCATTTTTTTGTGGAATAGTGTTTTTAAAAACATTGATTAAGCTTTCGCTAGAATCTGTGGCTTTTGTAATACCATTGAATAGAATTTCGTTTTGAGAAATATCGGCATCTACCGATATGTAATTTGTGAAACTTTCTGAGTTAATAGAATCATTAAGAAAGAAAGAATTTACAGTGGGATTGACATTGTTGTTAAAGATAATTGAAGCATTTTTTTCTTTATCGGTGGTGTTATAAAGTTTCTTTAATTCTAAATCTAATGGGAGTTTAATTGTAGATGCTTTTGTGAGCTTTAAAGAAGATGAAATAAATAAAACACTATCATTAATGGTACTGTAAAATGGTTTATCTATTTGAAATTTTGTAATGGTTTTATTATTATATGTAATTGTTTCCTCAACATAGTTAGGTAAAGAATCTATATTATATATGTCTTTGTTATATTTTGTTATAACTGAATATTGGGTGCTATCATTTTCGTCTTTAGAAAAACAGATAAGTGTGTTACTTTCTGGTTTAAAATCATCAAAAAAACTAAAGCCATTCTTTAGGCTATAGAGGTATTCTGATTTCGAAATATTTTGATAAAAATCATTGTTATTTAAGCCGCTCTTAAAACTAACGAAATCGGCTGTTTTAATGATTGTGTGAGTGTTTTTAGGAACAAAATCAATAAGTTCAAAATTATTTGAGCTATTTTTTTTACAACTAAATAAAATAAGTAGCAAAAGTACTATACTTAAAAATCTCATAAATCTAATATTAATTGATCTGGTAATAATTTAAACGATTTTCTGTGATATTTTGTAATACCATATTTTTTTATTGCTTCACGATGCTCAACAGTTGGATAGCCTTTATTTTGTTTCCAATTATACATTGGGTATTCGAGGTGAATCATGGCCATGTATTCATCTCGATAAGTTTTAGCTAGAACGGATGCTGCAGCAATACTCATAAATTTACTGTCGCCTTTAATAATGGTTTTATACTTAATGTCTTTATATGATTTAAACCTATTTCCATCAACAATTATAAAATCAGGCGTTTTATTTAAATTATTTATCGCTTTATGCATGGCAAGAATAGATGCATTTAAAATGTTGATTGTATCTATTTCTTCTTGAAAAACATTTGCAATTCCAAAAGTAATAGATTCTTTTTCTATAATAGGTTTAAGTAATTCACGTTTTTTTTCTGAAAGCTGTTTCGAGTCATTGAGTATTAAGTTTTCAAATTCCATTGGTAAAATTACAGCTGCCGCAGTTACTGGACCAGCAAGGCAACCACGCCCAGCCTCATCTGTGCCACATTCTAAATGTAAATTTGAAAAGTTAATTGACAGCATAAATGCAAATTAATTTCAAAAGTAATTTTTTTATTAATTAATCTATCCAAAAAGTACTATTACTTGAATTCTTACCTACTTAAGTAAAAAAAAGAGTGTGTATTACAATATTAGATTTTAAGAATATTATTTGTTCGAGTAGTTTATTAAATACTAATTATAGATTCGAATAGAATTAAAAAGCTACAATGATTTTAGACTTTTTTATTTAAAATATTTTTCTCCACTTACCGTTCAAATACTTACTTTTGCTTACTAAACATTATTTAATTGAAGTACATTTTATTTATAGTATTATCTGTTTTTATTTATAGTTTTTCTTTTGGTCAAGATATACAAAAGGAAAGCTTTGAAGAAAGGCATAGAAATAAAAAAGAGTATAATCAAATTACTAGGGACTCAACAAGTTTTTCTAATTCATCAACTAACTCTACTAAAAACAATAAAGCGATAATTAGCGATTACTTAATCATTTCTCATGAGAGCGATACAACTTTTGTAGATACTACTTTAAATATTAACAAGCTATATAAGTTTAACTATTTAAGAAAGGACAATTTCGAATTATTGAAGTTCTCAAATTTAGGTCAGACATATAATAATTTAGGTTATAGTTTTTATACCAACGATTTAATGCCTGATTTTGCTGCACAGTCAAAACACTTTAATTATATGGGGATAAATGATATCAATTATTATCATGTACCAACCCCATTGACAGAGTTAATGTATAAAACCCCATTTGAACAAGGAAATTTGCTAGATGCTTTCTTTACAGTTAATACTTCAAAACGATTTAATTTTTCGATAGCCTATAAAGGCATGCGTTCTATTGGGAAGTATCACCATATAATTACTAGTACAGGTAATTTTAGGTTTACAGCAAATTATAAAACAAAAAACAATAGGTATCTAGCAAGGACACATATTGTAATGCAAGATATTCTCAATGAAGAAAATGGAGGCGTACGAGATGATAATATTATATATTTCGAATCGGGTGATCCGGAGTTTATAGATAGATCAATATTGGAAGTTAATTTTGAAGATGCAGAAGGCGTATTAAAAGGAAAACGATTTTATTTAGATCAAACATATAATATAATTGAAAGAGATTCCGCGTCAAATAATAATTTAAGCGTTAAGCATATTATTTCATTTGATGATAAATTTTATACATTCACACAAACCGCAAAGAACGATTATTTTGGTGATGCTTTTAAGACTTCTGATTTAAATGATAAAGTTACTCTTGAGAATCTTTATAATAAGTTAGAATTAAACTTCTCCAATAAAGCAGTAGGTAATTTACAGTTTAATTTAAATCATAATAACTATAATTATGGTTACGACAAAATAGTAGTATTAAATGGTAATACTATTACCAATAGATTAAAAGGAGATATCTTTTCTGCAGGTGGAAAATATTCTAAACAATTCAAAAGTTTTCAATTAGATGGTGAAATAGGGATAAATATATCAGGTGATTTCGAAGGTAATTATTTTAGAGGAGAAGCAATATTCAATATTTTAGAAGATTTAATAGCGAGCGCACAAATTAAGCATGTATCTAAAGCACCTAATTATAATAAGCTACTATATCAGAGTGATTATATTAATTATAATTGGCAAAATAATTTTAATAATACCGAAACGCAACAGCTGTCATTTAAATTAGTATCGACAAAAATTGGAAACCTTTCTATTGATTATTCAACAATTAGTGACTATACTTATTTTGCAGTGAAGGAAGATGGCTTTGTAAACCCCTTTCAGAACAGCAAGACTATTAATTATTTAAAAGTAAAACTGGAAAAGGAATTTAAGGTTGGAAAATTTGCGTTAAATAATACCATTTTATATCAAAACGTAAAAGACGATAACAGTACATTAAATGTCCCAGAATTTCTAACACGCAATACACTATACTATTCTAATCATTTTTTCAAGAATAATGCTCTGTATTTGCAAACAGGTATAACATTTAATTATTTCACAGAATATAATATGAATGCCTACGACCCATTGTTATCTGAATTTTACGTGCAAAATGAAAATAAATTTGGAGCCTTTCCAATGTTAGATTTCTTTATAAATGCAAAAATTCGTCAAACAAGAATTTACTTAATTGCAGAACATTTTAATTCCGCAATGACCGGATATAACTTTTATTCTGCACCAAATTATCCATATAGAGATTTTATAATTCGTTTTGGACTCGTTTGGAATTTCTTTTTATAATTTTTCATTATTTGTAAAGCCTTTGTTTATAGGGGTTAATCATTCTGTTTTTTCTATTTTTTTAAAGATAAAAAAAAACTTCAAATTTTTTCAATAAAAGTATTGTTTGAAAGAAAAAAGGGTTTTATATTTGCACCCGCTTTGGGATTAAGATTCTGGGGTTAGGAATAAAAGTTCATAAACATATTGAATTGACAG
>Ga0209344_10000348_pt1 | contig 86330 bp, 81 predicted proteins | sample Cruoilmetagenom6_FD_187293 | JGI IMG/M metagenome (GOLD analysis project Ga0209344, IMG submission 187293) | Oil polluted marine microbial communities from Coal Oil Point, Santa Barbara, California, USA - Santa Barbara Oil Seep Sample 6 (SPAdes)... | ecosystem: Environmental > Aquatic > Marine... | reverse complement strand
ACTTTCGGCGTTGTTTAACACAAGATGCAAAATTACTTGTATTTTTACGGCAAAATTCAGCAAACCCTATGAGTTCTTCTTTTGAAAAATATCAAAAACGCAGATTGATTTCTTCCTATTTTTCAGTAGTTATCAGTATTTCACTGGTTCTTTTTCTACTGGGATTGTTGGGCTTGTTGGTTTTGAATTCAAAAAAAGTTGCCGATTATTTTAAGGAGCAGATAGCAATAACCGTCTTTTTGAAAGATACTGCAAAAGAAGTTGAAATAACACAGCTAAAACAAAGTCTGGCATTGGCAGAATATACCAAATCTGCAACTTTCGTTTCAAAAGAAGATGCAGCAAAGGAGCACCAAGAGACATTGGGCGAAAATTTTATAGAATACTTGGGAGATAATCCACTGCAAAACAGTATTGACGTTTACATTCTCGCAGATTACGTGACACCACAAAAAATGGAGGAAATTACCAACGAGCTTAAAAGCAAGGATTTTGTGGACGATGTTATTTACGACAAGCCCTTGATTGCACAGCTTACGGAAAATGTAAAGCGTATCAGCTTTTGGGTTTTGGTGGTTAGCGGAATTTTCACATTTATCGCCGTATTGCTTATCAACAGTAGTATTCGCCTCAGTATTTATGCAAAACGTTTTACGATTAAAACAATGCAAATGGTGGGAGCCACAAAAAAGTTTATTCGTAAACCTTTCGTTTGGAAAAGCGTTCGCCTTGGAATAGTTGGAGCCGTTGTAGCAATGATTGGGATGGGTATAGTGCTTTATTACCTCAACCAAAGTTTCCCACAATTACAATTATTGAGTGACCCTGTACTTTTGGGCGTACTTTTTATATTCATATTTTTAATGGGCGTTTTAATAACTTGGGTGAGCACATTCATAGCCACTCAGCGCTTCTTAAATTTGCGCACAGACGATTTGTATTATTAATAATTTATGTCAGCAGCCTAAAAACCTGTAACTTTGAAGTTGAAACCTTTCGATTATGGGAGAGAAAAAAAGAAAAGAAGATTTTAAACCTGAATTTGTTTTCGAAAAGAAAAACTACAAATTCATGCTTATTGGAGCGGCGTTCATTGCTTTAGGTTTTATATTGATGACCGGCGGCGGAAGCGACGACCCAAACGTTTTCAATCCTGAAATTTACAATTGGAGAAGAATCCGCTTGGCTCCCGCACTGGTGCTTTTAGGCTTTGCAATTGAAGTGTACGCCATATTATTGAAACCCGATAGCAAAGAAGAAAATTAGTGGATTATCTAGACGCCATTATTCTTGGTATTATACAAGGTTTTACCGAGTTTTTACCCGTTTCCTCCAGCGGCCATCTTGAAATCGGAAAAGCAATTTTGGGAGATACCTCCGTGCCTGAGGAAAGTTTGCTTTTTACTGTAATCCTCCACTTTGCAACCGCGCTTAGTACATTGGTAGTTTTCAGAAAAGATATTATTCAAATTGTTGGAGGCATTCTAAAATTTCAATGGAATGAAGAAACACAATTTGCTTTTAAGATTGTTCTATCCATGCTTCCTGCCGTAATAATCGGGTTGCTTTTTGAAGAGGAGTTAGAATCATTTTTTGGCGGAAGCATTGCTTTTGTTGGTGCCATGCTAATAATTACCGCTGTGCTTTTGTGGTTGGCAGATCGTTCCAAAAACACGGGAAAACCCGTAACCATTAAGGATTCCATAATTATTGGAATTGCGCAGGCCGTAGCCATGTTACCTGGAATTTCCAGGAGCGGCGCCACAATTTCAACCTCTGTTCTTTTAGGGAACGACAAAACTAAAGCTGCCCGGTTTTCATTTTTAATGGTTGTTCCATTAATCTTTGGAAAAATAGCAAAAGACCTTTTGAGTGGTGAAATATCTACCCACAATACACATTTGGGCGTTATGGGCATAGGCTTTTTGGCTGCTTTTATCTGTGGACTTATTGCTTGTACTTGGATGATTTCACTCGTTAAAAAAAGTAAGCTCCGCTATTTTTCAATCTATTGTGTGCTTATAGGCCTTATTGCCATTGTCTCAAGTTTTTACGTGTAATGACTGCAGAAAATTACAAAGAAGGACAAGTACTCTTGATAGACAAACCATTGGAGTGGACATCCTTCCAAGCGGTTAATAAAGTGCGCTGGTTGATCCGGAAATCCTTTGGAATAAAAAAAATAAAAGTAGGCCATGCGGGAACGCTCGATCCATTGGCTACGGGGCTTTTAATTATCTGCACCGGAAAATTCACAAAAAAAATAGACACGTTCCAAGCGCAGGAAAAGGAATATACGGGTACATTCACATTGGGTGCAACTACGCCCAGCTATGATTTGGAAACCGAGATTGACCAAACTTTTGACATTTCAGAAATAACTTCAGAAAAAATAAAGAAAGCCACCCAACAGTTTTTGGGTGAAATACAACAACAACCACCCGTTTTTTCCGCATTGAAAAAGGAGGGAAAACGCTTGTATGAATTTGCCCGGAGCGGTGAAGAAGTGGAAATTCCCTTTAGAACAGTTACAATTTCAGAATTTGAAATAACGAAGGTTGAACTTCCAAATATAGATTTTAGAGTTGTTTGTAGTAAAGGCACTTATATTCGCTCCTTGGCGAATGATTTTGGCAAGGCCTTAAACAAAGGCGCACACCTTTCCGCTTTGCGGAGAACCAAAATCGGGCAACTTTCTGTTGAGAATGCTGTGGGCATTGAAGCTTTTGAGGCTTCGCTTCCAAGTTAAAATATCTTTAATGCCATCTTAATTTTCAGCAGTTTTGTGGAATTTTGCACAAAATTTCGGTACTTGCAATAATGAATTTCAATTATTCATATAGATCATTTCTTATAACTTCACTGCTTACGGGCAGTTTGGTACTATTTCTATTCAGTGTAAAACTTTCAAAAGAACGGGAAGAAAACACTGAAGAAACCTATGATGTGGTAATGGCGCCTGAAGAATTATTGCCCGAAGACCTTGCCATTGCTGAACTCACCCCAGAAAAAGTAAAGATTGAAACCAATCGAGCCTATAACGAAGCTGAAAAATTTATTTCCTCGGTTGAAAATGAAGACGAAGAAATAACTGAAACTACCGAAGGTAAGCTTCAAGAAATGAACGATGCAATGGAAAATTCCAAAAACGATAGTGGTATTGGAACTTCAATTACACCAAAGACTGAAAAAGAAAAAAAGAAGAAATTCTCAAATAGTGATAGCGGTAAAGATGCCGAGGCAGTTGTTAAAGGAGGTAACCGAAATACAACAATAAGTTACCAATTGGTAAACCGAAAAGATATTGACCTGCCCAATCCCGTTTATACCTGTTACGGTTCTGGAAAGGTGGTGATAAATGTTGAAGTGAACAATTTGGGAAAGGTTGTGAAAAATTCTTACAACAAGACGGCTTCTACAACCGCAAATGAATGTTTGATTGATGCTGCGCTGGAATATTCAGAACAAGCACGTTTTACCACAGATGCTTCAAAAGCGAGGCAATTGGGCACGATAACCTTTAACTTCCCGGGCCAACAATAAATAACTATAAAATATGAGTTCAGAAAAAATTCGCTGTGGCTGGTGCGGAACCGACCCACTATATGTAAAATATCATGACGAGGAATGGGGTGTGCCAGTTAAGGACGATGAAACAATGTTTGAATTTCTTCTTTTGGAAACCTTTCAGGCAGGACTGAGCTGGATTACGATTCTTCGGAAGCGTGAAAATTTCAGAAAAGCCTTTGACAATTTCGACTATAAAAAAATAGCCAAATACGACCAAGCAAAAATTGATTCACTTCTGCAGGATGAAGGCATTATTCGCAATAAATTAAAAGTAACTTCTGCGGTTACGAACGCAAAAGCTTTTATGGAAATCCAAAAAGAGTTTGGAAGTTTTACTGAATATATTTGGAAATTTGTAAATCACAAGCCTATTAAAAACTTTTGGGAAACACATAAAGATGCGCCGGCCACAAGCGCCGAAAGTGATGCCTTGAGTAAAGATTTAAAAAAGCGAGGCTTTAAATTTGTGGGCAGCACGGTTGTTTACGCACATATGCAAGCAACGGGAATGGTGAACGACCATATCGAGGATTGCTTCCGCTTTCACGAGGTGTGATTATTTCAGAAAATATCTTTTTTTGAGTTTTTTGAATTGGCTGCAGCAACTGCCTTTAAGGCCTGATTGTATTGGTGGGCAAGTTCTGGATCTGTATTTTTTTCTTCAGAAAATAATTTTTGAAACCAAGAAACGGCTTTATCGTATTCACTTTTAAAATAGTAGGCGGTTGCCAATTTTTTGTAAATGAAGGGAGTGCCATAGCCTTCTTCCACAACTTGCTCATATACTCGAACCACATCAATGTCTTTATTTACATCTGTATTGTGTGTTTTTGTTTGTGAGAAAGAAATGGTGCAAATGCTGACAAATAAAAATAAGGCAAGCAGGTTACGCTTTGTAATCATTGGGGATATTGAGTTTAATGCAAACAGGCTATATGGGGATATAACTGCTCACGAGGTTTGTTTTTCAAAAAAACTGAAAAACACTCAATATATTGCCAATACGCAATAATTTAACAAATTCAGCCGCCAACCTTATTTAAGTCGTAAAAAATCAAATCTTAAAGTTTTACCACAGCTTTTGAATTTTCAGAAGATTTTACAGCCTTGAGCGTTTGTTTATAACGTTGTAAAATATCTGGATCATTTGTTTTTTCAGCTTCAAAAAGTTTTTCAAACCATAAAAGCGCTTTTTTATAATCACTTTTGAAATAATAGGCATTAGCCAATTCCTTATAGATAAATGCCGTGCCGTAACCTTCTGATACTACTTGTTCATATACACGAACTACATCAATATCTTTATTGACGTCGGTTTTTGTGGCTGATTGTGAAAAGGAAACGGATGTGATTCCCGCAAATAGCAGGTACGCAAGTAGGTTAGACTTGAATTTCATTTGGGGCTAGATTTTTGTTACAAACCGCTGTAGTAAAATGTAGGTTTACAGTGGTTTGTGTAGGTTAATGAAGTAAAAAAACAAAAAAAACCACAATAAGTTGTGGTTTTTTTAATAAAATTTCTTCTAAACTAAATGATTTAAAGCTTAATAACCTTTTTATGGATCTTTCCGAAGTCGCCTTCAAAAGTTACCAAGAGTGTTCCCTTCCAGTTTTGGTTCAGGTCCAAAGTGATTTTTCCGTTGCCGTTTTCAATCTTTGCTTCATATAATTTCTGACCCAAAAGGTTGTGAATTTTCACATTTACAAGCCCTTGAATGGCATTGATATTAAAAGAAACTTTGCCATTTGTTGGGTTGGGATATGCTGCTGAAATATGGTTCTGTGCCCACTCATCAGCTGATAACGTTTCCACTTGAATAGTCCAATACCCTTCCGGTGCTACAATGGGACGATTTAATTCCTTTCCGGAAATAGCCTTCGCCCAAATATAATATTCAATATTCACGGACGAATTTGGAATGGTAAAATCTACTGCCCAATTATCACCGTTTGATGGAGCCATTTCAATTTCGTTATAAGTAGTTGCCCCCTCCTCACGCCAAAAAACCTTTGCCTGCGCTACGCCAGAATTATGTTTAATCATGGCTTCAATAGTAACTGTACTTCCGGCGTTGGCCTCATCAATTGGTTGGTGAACTATCCAAAGTGGATCAGCAACTCCAATAGTATGAGTAATGCAATGGATTGCTCCTAATGAATTTATCAAATTTTCACCTGGATTATCCACATCAATCCCTACTACATTGTAACCTGGTAACATTTCCTGATATTGTGCTAATGCAGGGGCGTCAACCTCTGGACGGTAGGTGGGCACCATAATAGTCTTATTGACAAAAACGGCGTTGCTATAGGTGTTGTATGGCCCTCCAGTATTTGGATAATTTCCGTTTGTACTAGGTGGGGCGTCAATCCATTCAATCTCATAGGGAGTACCAAAAGGTGATTGAAAATTATCCAAAACATACTGGATATTCGCCTCAATCTGTGGACCATCAGCAACTCCGGGAGGATATTTGCTCACAAGTATTGTCTCTTCATCCAATAATTTCATATGCATATCAATATGATGAATTTGATCGTACGGAAGGGTATTCATTTTCACAAAACGGTTAATACCCATATATTCCTGCATAATACCATCTATTTGAGCTTCGGTTTTTACACTTACTCCGTAAGGGTTTCCAGCAGCATTTTCGTTCAAAATAAGTTTAGAGGCAAAGGCATTACCCAAGCCATCACTCATATAATTTCCACCCGTGTTTACCAAATCGTTTGTTCCAGAATTGGTGGTGTAAAGTGGAATTCCCACTTGTGCGGCGTGCGCCGCTGGCATCACGTCATCGCTTGGGCGCGGACGGTTATAAATCCAATCGGTCAGGGCAAGTTCGCCCACATCATCGGAATAAATTGTGTTTCCGGCATAATCGCGAATCCAGATACTGTTCCACGGCACGTTTAAAAAAGTTACATTCGTGATATCAACACCGTTGGTAGTAAGATAATTGGATACTGAAGCTTGATTTTGGGTTGTAATAATAACTTTACACTCCTGCACACCAGCTTGTACTATTTGCCGAAGAATATTGGGGTAAGAAGGATTCCAAGTAACTAAAAGATACTCCACCTCTTCCCATTCTGCTGCTGCTCGCACAGGGCCCGAAGGTGGCGGTGAAAATCTTGGACTTGTAAATTGAAAATCGGAAACGAGACCTTTCTCCGTTTCGGTGAGATTGTGTGGAAGATTTGGTTTTTCCTGTGAAGTGGCCAAAGCAGTTTGTAGTGCCATCAACAATACCAAAAGATATTTTGTGTATTTATGTTTCATTTGAAAAGTGAATTGTGGATTACGAAGATAGAGCTTTATATTATTTTATAATAAACTGTTTGTCGTAATTTTAAAACTCCAGCATTTCCAAAAACTCCCCTCTCCCAATCTCCTCCGCTCCAAGACTTTCTAAATGTTCATTATAAATTTGGCAATCAATAAACTTGTAATCCTTGCTTTTTACGTATTCCGCAAGATAGTAAAAAGCCACTTTTGAAGCATCGCTCACCAAACTGAACATGCTTTCGCCACAAAACACTTTTTTCTGCGGAAGATCAATTCCGTACAATCCGCCGACTAGCTTTTCATTTTCCCAAACCTCAACAGAAATAGCATGTCTCGCTTTATGTAAGGCAGCATACGCTTCCTGCATTTCTCGTGTAATCCACGTTCCGGACTGTCCCTTTCGTGGAACCGTTGCACAGTTTATTATAACTTCCTCAAAATTTCGATTAAAAGTAATTTTGAATTTTTCGCTTTTTAAAGTCTTTCGAAGACTTTTTGAAACTTTAAATTTTTCCGGAAACAAAACCATCCGTGGGTCTGGGCTCCACCACAAAATGGGTTGATCATCTACATACCACGGAAAAATTCCAGAATTATACGCCAATAACAAACGCTCCACCGAAAGATCGCCGCCAATAGCAAGCAAACCATCTTCAGTTGCATTTTTAGGATTTGGAAACCATAGCGTATCGGTTAAATAATACATCATTCAAAATGTATGAAATTTTTTAAATAAAAAGACCCCAGAGTATCGAGAATTTCTGGGGTCTTAATTACTAACCAAAAACCTATGGTCGAAAAATATATTTATTAAAAAGGAAGATCGTCGTGTTCTTCTTCGTTAAAATCGTTTGCAGGTTCAAAAGCTTCCGCCGGAGGCATTGGGGGCATATCGCCATTCGCTGATGCTTGCGAAAGGTTTTCAATACGCCAGCCTTGAATACTGTTGAAATATTTGGTTTCTCCCTGTGGGTTTACCCATTCGCGACCACGGACGTTGATGCTTACTTTTACATCTTGGCCTACATTATAATTGTTCAGTAAATCTGTTTTGTCCTGCACAAATTCAATCATTATATGCTGCGGATATTGCTCTTCGGTAGTAATTACCATCTCACGTTTCCGAAACCCATTATTGCCATAGGTTTTGGTTTCATCTATCATTTTAATTTTTCCTTGTAGTTCCATTTTCTTACTTAAATATTTATTATTCTATTTTCTGATTAAAAGTATTTTCCAGGCTTCGTCAATTTTTCCTTCGCAAAGAAGGTCTTGGGCTTTTTTATGTATTTCTAAAACATTGCCCTCAGCCCGCAGCCATTTCAATTCTTCGGAAGCATTTATAAAGGTATTAATTTCTTCTGGATTTGGGAAATTTTCTACGTTGCCCAGCATCCCCAAATCATTTCCTGTCAACACTTTACTCTTTCTAATTTCCTCGGGAAGCATATCTACGCCCATCCCCAGTGTTGTCAACGGTTTTGGCACTTCAAAAAGGCCTTCCTTGGCACGGCTGTACCAATTGCCGCCAAGCCTTGAAACCGTATCAATTTTGAAAGGGTCGATACTGCCATCCTCGGCTAAAATTTCTTCTTTTATATGAAGTTTTACAACTTCACAAATTACCAAATTCCCTGCACCGCCTTCAGTCCCGAGTTTAATTACATCATTCACTTTACATTCCAACTGCACGGGAGCTTCGGCCACACGTGGTGGTTTTACTATTTCGGAGGACATTTCGGTAAAGCCAGCTTTTGTGAATTCGTTTACGCCTTTAGCATATTCCGTAGAGGAAAGCGACATTTGCTGCACCATGTTAAAACTGACAATGTTGATAACTACCTCGAGGACTTCCAAAACATTTTCATAGGTATGTTTTGTAGTATTGTCACGTCCACGCCTTGCCGGCGAAAAAACCAAAATAGGCGGTTTTGCACTAAAAACATTAAAAAAACTAAAAGGGGAAAGGTTTACATTTCCCTCTTTGTCAATGGTACTTGCAAAGCAAATAGGCCGTGGCGACACCGCGCCCAAAAGGTAGCCGTGCAGTTTTCCGGTGGATAGTTCGTGTGGTTCTATAGATATCATTACTTGCAAATGTACCCAAAGATTATAGCTTGTAAAAACTTGGTTGTACAATAATATCAACATATTTGCTTTATATTTAAACTGAAAAAAATCTTTATGCTGCGTAACAAATCATTCTCCCGTTGGGGTTTTATTTTAGCTTCCCTTATTGTAATCACGCTTATTTTATGGAATACGTATGCGTTTTTCACCCAATTAAAGGCGAACGAACGCGCCAAAATGGAGATATGGGCAGTTGCTCAAGAAGAATTGGCCCAAAGCCTTTCTGGCGAGGGTAATTCTGTTAGCGAGACGGCACTTGCCATTATCCAAAGCAATAGCACTACGCCCATGATATTGCATACCTTAAAGGAAGACAGTTATACAGGCAGAAATATTGACGAAAAGGTATTGGAGAGCGAAAGAGCCAGAAAAAAGAAAATCGAACAATTTATTTCAGAATACAAACCTCTTGAAGTAACTTACAATGATCAAGTTCTTTCTATAATTTATTTTGGAAATTCTCCTTTAATAAACAAACTGAAATACTATCCGGCAGCATTAATATTGATAATCTTCCTCTTCATTTTAGCCATATATTTGTTTTACAAAACCTCAAAATCTGCAGAGCAGAACAGGCTCTGGGCCGGAATGGCAAAGGAAACAGCGCACCAAATAGGCACTCCGCTTTCATCTTTGGTGGGCTGGACAGAGATCTTAAAAAGTGAAAATGTAAATCCTGAATATGTTTCTGAAATGGAGAAAGACATTTCACGTCTGGAAACGATTACGGACCGTTTTTCAAAAATAGGCTCTGTGCCGAAATTAGAACGTTGTGATTTGGTTGAAGAAACAAAAGCCACTTTTTATTATTTACAAAAACGTACTTCAAAACTTATCGATTTTCAGCTTAACATTCCCGAAAGCCCTGTTCTAGTTCAAATGAACCCCCAACTTTTTAGTTGGACACTAGAAAATCTGGTTAAGAACGGCATCGATGCCATGAAAGGAAAAGGCACCATAAACATTTCTATTGAAAAAAATTCAAAATGTGCATTAGTCCATGTTTCAGATACCGGAAAAGGGCTAACGAAAAGTGAATACCGGAAAATTTTTACTCCTGGTTACACTACCAAGAAACGGGGTTGGGGCTTGGGCTTATCACTTGCAAAGCGGATTATAGAGGAGTATCACAACGGAAAAATCCGGGTTTCAAAAAGCGCCCCAAATCAGGGCACGATAATGGAAATATCTCTAAAGACAATGGAGTAAAAAATGAAATCTAAAACCCACACGCTGCACAAGGCCCGTCTAAAAAACAATTGCCCCATTTGTTTTGGAACAGATGGTCTGGAACTTACTTTTACACAAAAAGAGAAAGACACACCTCTTTTTAAAACACCCGCAACACAAATAGACGAAAAATTATATTGCTATACCTGCAATAACACCATTTATCCTGTGAATTGGACGGAGGATATTGAGCGTGTTTTTGACTATAATAAAAAAATAGCGGAAACCAATAAACAATTTTTAAAGGTGAAACCGCTATTTTATATTTTAGTAATTATGGCAATTGTAATGGTTGCCGCAATAGTATATATTTTAATTCCTACGATTTAAGTTTTTCGGAAATAGCTTCGGCCAACATTTCAAATTCCTCAGAAGTCATTTTAACCTTTTTGGTAAAGCGCATATCGTCCATGTCATTCAATGGTATTAAATGTACGTGTACGTGCGGCACTTCCAACCCTACAACGGCCATCCCTACACGTTTGCAGGGAACGGTTTTTTCCAAAGCACGGGCAACTTTTCGGGAAAATTGCATCAGTTGTAGGTACATATGCTCACCCATATCAAAAATTTTATCGATTTCTTCCTTGGGAACACAAAGTGTATGGCCTTTCGCATTTGGATTTATATCCAAAAAAGCAATAAAATTATCATCTTCAGCAATTTTGTAACAAGGAATTTCACCTTCTATGATTTGTGTGAAAATTGATGCCATAATTAATCTCTTGAAATTTCCAATATCTCGAATTTAAGCACCCCGTTGGGTACTTTTATCTCCGCAACTTCACCTACTTCCTTGCCCAACAAACCGTGGCCTATAGGGGAATCTACCGAGATTTTCCCAGTTTTTAAATCGGCTTCGCTTTGCGCAACCAACTTATAGGTCATTTCCATACCATTATCCTGATTCTTGATTTTTACGGTGGAATGCACTAAAACTTTACTCAAATCAAGTTGCGATTCGTCAATTAAACGGGCGTTGGCAAGTGTTTCCTCTAATTTGGCGATTCGCATTTCCAGCATTCCCTGTGCTTCCTTGGCGGCATCATATTCTGCATTCTCGCTCAAATCGCCTTTATCACGGGCTTCGGCAATCGCATTAGAGGCTTTAGGACGCTCCACATCGCGTAGATGATCTACTTCATCCCTTAACTTTTTTAACCCTTCGGCTGTGTAATAAGATACTTTACTCATAACTTCATCGTTTGCGTATAACAAACCCTTTTTTAATTCTTAAATTCCATATAATAAGATTCCCGCCTACGCGGGAATAGAAAAATCCCATACGATGACGGGATTGTGTTTAACAAATATACTAAAAATTTACTTGTTCTATTTATTGTTGTAATTTCGGCAATAAAATTTCACCTAATTCATGAAAAATATTTTTCTTTTCTTACTCGCCCTTCTATTAATCTTTTCTTGTTCAAAAAATGACGACCAGCGAGAGCGGAACCCATTTTTAACAGATCCGGTAGTGAGCCTAAACCTGAACCTTAACTTGCCAGAATACAACCCCTTGCGATTTCCCGGAAGTTCCGTGATTACTTCACAAGGCATTAAAGGCATCGTGGTATATTGTGTGAGCGAAACGCAATATTTTGCATTTGACCTCACCGACCCGAACCATATTCCCAGTGAGTGTTCCCGAATGGAAATCAACGGCCCAATTGCTACTTGTCCTTGCACAAATGATGACAATGAGTATAACCTTGTTAATTTTGGAAGACATACTACAGAACCCGATGCTAAATACCCCATGCAATCTTATCGTGCCGAACGCAATGGGAATACCGTTGTAATTAGTAATTAGTTGTTTTAAGCCTGCTAATTAAAAAAACCGGAATAAAATTTTCTAAAACTTTATAATAGCTCCCACTAAAAAATTAATCGTCGCCTGCGGATAGTAGCCTGCACCTTCAACGGTAGTAATGGTTCCCGGGTTACTGAAATCGTCATCATAGGTATAAAAATAGCCGTTGGAAATATATTTCACATTGAAAATATTATTCACCAAAGCCGAAAAAACCACTTCTTTTATCCACGGAAGATTATCCAAAGTGTAAACAATATTCAAATCATTGATGAAATAACTATCAAGTTTTGAGGCTTCACTGTCAATATTTCCCATATACTGCTCGCCCACGAATTTTGAAAGAAAACCAAATTGCAATTTCTTGATTGGCGAATATTCCAACATATTTCCTGCAACTACTGAAGGTGAAAACGAAATATTGGTATTTCTTAAATTTACTAGTTCACCATCGCGCGACGTCACAAAATCTACATTTTTATTGTTGCTCAAAGCTATGTTTGGAAGGGTTCTCAAGTTTTTCAAAAGTAGTATTTCGGCATCCACCTCTAGCCCCAAACGGTAACTTTTTCCACTATTCGTCCGTAGTGGTGCGCCCACATCATTTAACTCACCGGAAAGCACCAGTTGATCTTTATAGTACATATAATAAACATTTGTGTTTACTTTTGTCTTTTCTGAGGCGAAACGCCAACCAAGTTCAAAATCGTCCAGTTTTTCTGGAGTAATAATTCCCTGTTCGTAATCATTTCTGGATGGCTCACGATGTGCTTTTCCGTAGGAGAAATAGAATTGGTTTGAAGGATTTAATTTATAGGTCAATCCTGCTTTAGGGTTGAAAAATGAATAATTTTCATCTACAATTAAAGACACTAAATCTGAAGTAATTCCCGAAGTTTTATAATTTAAAAATCTGCCCTGCAAATCACCGAAAAAGCTCCATTTTTCGTTAACTCTATAGGTTGCTTTAGAAAAAATGGTAAACTCACTTTTCTCTCCATTCCCTTCGTAATAACGATCGCGTATTTCAGAATTACTAGCGTAGCGCGCCCAGATTACTCCGCCATAATGGTCACCGGTATAATAACTGTAAAAAGCGCCACCCGTAAAATCAATTTTATTGTCTTTGTAATTTATGTTTGCATTTGCCGCATAAAAATCATTGTCCAACCAACGGCGACGGATCAAATCGGTTGTACTTATAGTATCCCCGCCAATTTCAATGGGTTCAAAACCGTATGTTTCAAAATCTTCATCTTCTTTATATTGCTCGAAATAACCCTTCCCTTTTGTATAATTTAATGAAACATTCGTGCTCCACTTGTTGTTGAATCGTTGGTTCCAAAGCAATTGATAATGATCCTGTGCATAATTGTCCATTTCATTGTCATAAAACTGAATGTTTCCATCTTCGTCTGTGTACATTCCAACGGTGTTATAAGTTCTGTCATTTTTAAGCTTTTCGGGATCTTCCAAACCGTTCCATGATTGATACGTTTCTTCTCTTCCGCCGAAAACCAAAGCTTTAATTAAAGTATTTCTATTTACAAAAGCCCCTTGTAGAAAATACGATTTCAAGTCGGAACTGGCCCTGTCAATATATCCATCGGATTGGATTGTTGACAGCCTTCCCGCTAATTCAAAATGATCGGAAAGCAAGCCTGTACTGAACTTTAGGTTGTGTTTGTGTGTATTAAAACTTCCAAAGGAGTTTGCAATTTCGCCATAGGCATCGTTGGAAACAGCATCGCTAAGCAAATTTAAACTCGCACCAAAAGCACCCGAACCGTTTGTTGAAGTTCCCACCCCGCGTTGCAATTGCAGACTCTGCACTGAAGAAGTAAAATCGGGCAGATTTACCCAAAACGTTCCCTGACTTTCCGAATCGTTATAAGGAATTCCATTCAATGTAACATTTATTCGCGAGGCATCGCTACCACGAACACGAATATAAGTATAACCCACGCCAGCGCCGGCATCGCTAGTTGTAACCACGGAAGGGAGATAATTGAGCATATAGGGAATATCCTGGCCGAGGTTTCGTTTTTCCAGGTCATCTTTGTCTAGGTTTGAGTGGGTAATGGGCGAATCGGCTTCTACCCGGACGGCTTGTACCAAAACTTCATCCAAGGCTTCAACTTTTGTTGTATCGGTAATTTTTTCCGATTGTGTTTCTTGTGCAGAAACGGTAACAAACAGTGATGTAAATAATGTGCTAATCAATAACTTTTTCATTCGTAAAAAATAATTTTATACGAATAAAAGGGGCGTTATTCTTGGTTTGTAAAATGGTTTTATAAAAAAACCCTGAGAACATTGCATCGTGCAATATTACAGGGGGTTCCTATTTATTATCCCTTGGCGGCATTACCCGCCCAGGTTCTTTGGGTATAATCTCAGCTTCTTCGAGTTATGAGTTATGAGTTATGAGTTATGAGTTTTAAGTCTCACCTCTCACCACTACTGGCTCAAGACTAAAATCCGCACCCCTTTGAGATGTTCGGCAAAAGTACATTTCTTTTTTCAATTTATCCAAATACTTCCGCATCGTTTTCGATTTCGGTTTCGGTTTCGATTTTTTTATCATATCCTTAATACTTCCCCGTTTCATTACTATTTACATTTGAACGATGGCCACTTCAAGAAACAAATTCACCTTTAAAATCATCCTCAGCTACCTTGTTTTGGGGGCTTTGGCTGTGTTAGTGGGCTTTTTTTTATATTCCGAATTCAAAAATTTTACTGCGGAATCCAATGAAACCACAGGCGAGAAAAAGTTTATTGAAACCGGGACGCTCATCAATTTGGTTTACGAAACCGATGGCTTTTCGAGGCTTGCGCTTTTAACCGAAAGCGATGAAGATTTTGAAAAATATATGGCGAAGACCGATTCGCTTTTCAGAAAAATAGACGAGATAAAATTGCTTACCACCAACGATTTTCAGCTGAAACAATTGGATAGCGTAAAATCGCTGCTCAAGGAAAAGAACCGAAACATTGAACAGTTGCGAATTCTTCGTTTGACGAACCAAAAAGACACTTCGCTGGACGATATTATGCGCGAGGTGCGTAAACTGGAAGCTTCCGTAGGCTTGAATTCGGTGGAGTCGTTAATCAGGAATCCTTCAAAATTGAAACCGCGCGAACGCAGGATTTGGCAGAAATATGCCGATTATCTCAACAGTGATGCCGCACGCGACACATCCACCGTAAAGTCGAAAACCGTAGATTCCATGCTCGTTGCCGCACGGTATATTGTTGCCGAAGCGAAAAAGGAAAATTCGAGAATTCGCGAATCGTTGATACAAAAAGAGAACGAATTGATTCGCAACGACCTCAATATTTCGGAACGTTTGCGCGAAATAATTGCCAGTTTTGACCGTGAAATTACAAAGAACAATAATCTGGAAAAGCAGCAGCGGGCAAAATCCATGGAACGCACCAAGGAAATCCTGAAGTTTGCCGGTATTCTGGGCGGTATCGTGGTTTTGCTGTTTTCATACTTTATCCTTTCAGATTTTTTTAGGGCAGAACGTTTTAAAAAGAATTTGGAAGAATCCAAAAATTATGCGGAATCGCTTTTGAAAAGCCGCGAGCAGCTCATTTCCACAGTAAGCCACGATCTAAAAACTCCTTTGAACACAATCAGCGGTTATTCTGAATTATTTGAAAATTCAAACCTTTCGGAAAAGCAGAAATACTATTTGGGGCAAATCACTTCAAGCTCACATTTTATTTCACATTTGGTGGATGATTTGCTGGATTTCTCCAAACTGGAAGCAGGAAAATTGCCTATTGAAAGCGTTCCATTTTCTTTGGAAAATATCATCGTTGAGGCTGGAAATGCTGTGAAACAACAATTTCCGCAAAAAGCTGTTGATTTAAAGCTTTCCATTTCAGAGAAAATAAAAAGTAAAATTTTTGAGAGCGACCCGTTACGGATTCGTCAGATAGTGAATAATCTCGTGGGCAATGCCTTTAAATTTACTGAAAAGGGAAGGGTTGAAATTAAGGTTGAGGAAATTCAGGAAGTTGGTAAAATTTCAACGGTTCAAATTTCAGTAATAGATACGGGGATTGGAATTTCCAAAGAAAAACAGCAACTTATTTTCAATGAATTCACACAGGCCGAAACTGAGATTGCACACAAATTTGGCGGTAGTGGTTTGGGATTGGCAATTTCAAAAAAACTCACCGAGCTTTTGGGCGGAAGCCTAAAGGTGGAAAGTGTTTTGGGGGAAGGAAGCAACTTTATTTTAAACCTTCCGCTGAAAAATTCAGATAGGATTTTGACGAAAACCATTCCGAAGGAAAACATTTCTTTTGAAGGTCTGAAAGCCGTAATTATTGACGATGACGAGTCGATGCGTGCCCTGTTGCAGGAAATTTTTGAGCAGATGAATATTGCTTCGGAAGCATTCGACAATTTTGAAAATTTTCACGCAAATTTCGATTTTGATTTTGTTTTAACCGACATCCAAATGCCAAAAACCGACGGTTTTACAGTTTTGGAAAAATTGAAAAACGGCGAAATAAATTCCTATAAAAACCAGCCCATAATAGCAATGACGGGAAGTAGGGAGCACAGCCGTGATTTCTACCTCAAAAAAGGGTTTTCTGAAATGCTGCCGAAACCATTTTCAAAACAGGAACTCGTTGCAGTTTTGGAGTGCATTTTCCCAAACCGCAGAAATTTTTCGAAAGAAAATATTGTGGGTGAAATTTTCAAATCAAATTCCGCAGACAATGAAAAATTCGACCTTTCCCTTTTAAAATCCTTTTTAAATACTCCCGAAGCCTTGGAAGAAGTGCTTGATGTTTTTAACGCCCAAACCGAAAAAGATTTGCAGCATATCAAAAATTCAATTGCCGAAAATGACACAAAAACTATTTCTGAAATTGCCCACCGAATGCTCACGATGTTCCGTCAAATAAGGGCAAAGGAAGTAATTCCCATTCTCGAAAAAATGGAGGATTACACTGCCGAAACAATTGAACCTGTGGAATTGAAGATGGATTTTGAAAAGCTTATTTTGAACATTCGGGATTTACAAAATGCGCTTTCTAATAGCTGATTTTACAAATCTATTTGATAATGCTCCAGTTTGTTATAAAGCGTTTTTCGTGTAATGTTCAGCAGTTTTGCGGCTTTGGTTTTATTGAAATCGGCTTCTTTTAAAGCGTTCAAAATAAGCTGTTTTTCGTTGCTTTCCTTTGAAAAATCAACGGTTTCCTTTTTCGTATTTGCAGAAAAAAGAACTTCCCGAGGAATCACTTCCAACGGAATCAATTGTGAATTGGTCAACAAAACGGAACGTTTGATTACGTTTTTCAACTCGCGCAAATTGCCCGGCCAAGTGTAGTTTTTAAACGCTTCTTCCACTTCTTTTGAAAGTCCGATTACTTCCTTTCCCAAAGATTTATTCGCTTCATTTAAAAAGTATTCAATAAACAGAAAAAGGTCCTCTTTCCGTTCGTGTAGCGATGGAATGTGGATGGAAAATTCATTCAAACGATGGTACAAATCTTCCCTAAATTTCCCCTCGGAAACGGCTTTCAGCAAATCTTCATTGGTGGCGGAAAGTATCCGTACGTCCACTTCAATTTCAGTATTGCTGCCCACAGGTTTTATGCGTCGTTCCTGCAAAGCACGAAGTAATTGAATTTGATTTTCGTAGGAAAGATTCCCCACTTCATCCAAAAAAAGTGTGCCGCCGTCTGCCGCTTCAAAATGGCCTTTTTTGTCGTTTACCGCGCCCGTAAAACTTCCCTTTACGTGGCCGAAAAATTCGCTCGCGGCAATCTCTTTCGGAATGGCGCCGCAGTCCACGGCCACAAAATTTTTATCCTTTCGGGAACTATAATTGTGGATTGCCTTTGCCGCAACTTCCTTCCCCGTTCCGCTTTCGCCTTGAATAAGAACGCACATATCCGTTGGCCCGACGAGTTTTAAATATTCGTTGAATTTTTTAGAGGCTTCGCTGATGCCGATGACAAATCTGGGCTTTTCAGAAGTTGGTTGGGAAGCAGGTTGTTTCGGCTCAACAGTTTCTGAAATATGTTCTTCCGAAGATTCCGAATTTTGAGAATCCGCTTCAATAATCATCAACAATTCCTCCGGTCGGAACGGCTTCGAAATATAGTCCAAAGCCCCTTTTTTTATGGCTTTTACCGCGGTATCCACTTCGGCATAGCCCGTCATTAAAATCACTTTGGTATTTGGGGAAGTTTTTTGGGAAAATTCAAGCAAGTCAAGACCCGAATCGTCCGGCAGCTTTAAATCGGTTATCAGCAAATCGAACTTGTTTTCAGAAATGGTTTTTCGGGCATTTTCGCCTGAAAGCGAAACAGAAACATTAAAACCTTTTCGTTCCAAAAAAGAGGTGAGCATCTTTCCAAAAGCTACATCGTCTTCAACTATATGTATTTGCTGCGCCATTATATTTTGTGAGACCGTAAAAATAGTGAGTATATGGCTGGGCAAACTTTAAATTTATCATAAAAAAAGGCGCCCATTTTATGGACGCCTTTCCCAGAAGTATTGAATCTAAAATACCTGCAGCTTACTGCTTCTTCATATCGTTTTTAATCCACTCACCTTTTGCGTTAGCATAAACCGTTGCAGCTTTTTTATCTGCAGTGGCAAGGTCAAGTTTATATTCTCCATTGGCATTCACATAAGCCTTAGAAATAGTGGCACCGCTAAAGTCTTTAGCTACGGCGTCTTTAACGGTTTGTGGTACCTCAGAAGCTTTTACTTCTTTAAAATCTTGTACGGGGGCTGCAATCACAGCTGTTTCGGCATCAACTACATCAGCAGTTTCAGCATCTTGTGCAGCTTCAATTCTGCTTTCCACTTGCGCTTCAACGGCAGTTTGTTTTTGCTCGTTCATTGCAGTCGGCTCTTTATCTTGTGCGGTTGCTGCGGTTAAACCTCCTAATACGATTGCTGTACTTAAAATTAACTTTTTCATTTGTTTTTGTTTTTAATAATTATTTATTCGTTTCTCTAAGTTTGTTTGTTGTCTAGTATATAGAAAAAGTAGTGCCATAGAAAATATGGAACAGAAAAAACCATTAAATAACTGCAAAACAGTTATTTAAAGATTATTCAATTGTTTTGAATTTTAAGAAAAGTGTATAATGGAAAGAACAGTTGTATAAAAATTACACAGTTTTTGTGTAAACACTATTCAATTTTTGGTGGTTTGCGGTTGGATTTTTTAAAGGCATTTTCCTTTTTGGATTTTAAACGTCTTTCAATCGCTCCTTTTGAAGGTTTTGTTTTCTTTCGCGGTTTTGCGACTTTAAGGGTTTTCTGAAGCAATTCAACAAGCCTTTCAATAACGATAGCCTTGTTGCGGTGCTGGCTTCGGGTTTCGCCACATTGCAGGGTAATTATGCCTTCGGAAGAAATTTTTGTGGAAAGTTTGCTACGAAATCGTTCCTTTTCAATTTCCGAAAGTGCTTCGGAAGTTTCCAAATTAAAGGACGCCTCCACTTTTGAAGCCGTTTTGTTCACGTGCTGCCCGCCCGGCCCGCTGCTGCGGATGGCTTTAAAGGAAAGTTCAGAAATTAATTGCTCCGTATTCATCGCGGTTGGTGCACAGGGTTCAAAAGGTCGTTTACCGTTTTCACGGGATTGAAGGTGATGAGTGGCACTTCCACGAAAACCGTGTTCCAGTTTGCCATCGCACCGTTCCAAAGTCCGGGCAACTCCAGTGCCTTGATGGGTTTTCCGTGATACGATTTATTCGAAATAAAACCCGCCTCGGGGTCTGAAAATTGAAGCAAATCATACTTTTCACCTTTATAATTGCGCAAGCCGCAGACCAAATCCACTGGATTGAAATGTGTTGCTCTGTCAACCAAAGTCTTTTGCTGTGGGTTGTTGATGTCAATCTGGCTCATTTCCACGATTTGATAGGAAAGATTGCCGTTTTTGTCTTTTATAAGAAATGGGCCGCCGCCCGGCGCGCCGGTATTTTCAACTACGCCGCAAACGCGGATGGGCCGCTTCAGGATTTTTAAAATTTCCTCTTTATATATAGGAGTGTTTTTTATAAAAAGTTCATTGGAAATAAATTCGGAAGCGTTTTTCAAAACTTCTTCGGAAGGATTTGCAGCGTGAAGTTTTTCCACAAAACCAAAGATTTTTTGCTGAAGGGAAAGCATTTTTCCGGCGAGCACTTTTTTCTGAAAAGCGATGGTTTCCACATAATTTTGCGAAACCACGTTGTCAATATTTTTTATAAAAACGATGTCGGCATCCACTTCATTCAAATTTTCCAAAAGTGCCCCGTGCCCGGACGGACGAAAAACCAAATTGCCGTTTTCATCTAAAAAAGCTTTGTTTTCAGTAGTTGCGGCAACTGTATCAGTTTCCTTTTTCTGAAAGGAATAGGAAATATTGAATCTTACGCCTGTTTTGTTCTCAACGGTTTCCTGAATTTCTTCATATCTTTTTTTGAACTTTTCCTCGTGTTCTTCCGAAACCGTAAAATGCAAATTGGCAATGCCGTTCGCGCTTGCATAAAACGCTGCTTCGTATAATTGTTCGTCAAAAGCGGTAACATAATTTTCGCCGTAATCGTGAAACGGAACGAGGCCTTTGGGCGTGTTGCTGAAATTGAGACCGGTTTCTTTTAGCATTTCCTTTACAAAGAAATAAAAGCGTTTTCCTTTTTCGAAATTTTTAAAATCGGGGAATTTCGCTTCCAATTTTTCTTTCACCAAAGAAGAAAAAGGAAATTTTTCAATTGATTCAAAAAAGATTTTCAAATTTCTATTCTCTTCCTTTTGAAGAAACGCATCGATGTCTTCATTTTCAAAATCATAATTCTCCAAAAACTGATGCAAAAACTTAAACATTCGCGTAGCAGCGCCCGAAGCTGGCACAAATTTCAGCAAATCAAGTCTGTCTTTTTCAGCTTCAAAAAGCGCTACAAAATGGTTTTGTTCCGTTTCTGAAAATACTGCAATGCCATTATCCGCCGAAGCTGGTTCAACAACATTTGCGAACGGGATCCCTTTCTTGAAAATTTCAAGTTGGCGTGCTACTTTAGCTTCGGAAAGCCCGTGATTCTTTATTTGTTGTATGTTTTTTTCTGTAAACATTTTATTCAATGTAATTGCAAGTTTCTTCGCGACCTTTGCGCCTTTGCGGTAAATTATCACCGCAGAGACGCAGAGAACGCAAAGGTTTTTACCTATTTAATAATGCGTCAATTATTTCGTTTGCTTTTTTAAACCGCTCTTCCTCGTTTCCCTTTAAAATTTTATACGGAAAACCCTGTTTTTTCAATTCGGCCTCGAAAATACGAAACATCTCCTTGCGGTTGTTCGGTCGGTCGCGCAAAATATCCGGTTCCCAAGGCGTGTCAACATATGTCAAAAGGTAGATGCTGTAATTGTTTTTGGTTGCTTCGGTTTTTATTTCCGAAGGACAAAATCCGTCGTAATAATATTCGGAATAGACTTTTAGTTCGAGCAGATTCGTATCGCAAATCAGCAGATTTTCAACTTTTTGAGAAACTTCATTTTCAAGTTGCAATTGCCCTTTTGCGATTGGAATTAAATCTTCTTTTTCAACTAATTTCTTTTCGGAATCCCACTTTTTTTGAAGGAATTCGCGCATATATTCGGGAACCCAAAGCGTTTTGTAGTGTTCCGCCAACTGTTTTGCCAAAGTAGTTTTTCCCGTAGATTCGGGACCGTATAAAACTACTTTTATCAATTCAGCAGGCTGGTTTCGGGTATGTTCAAATTTTTCTTCCAAGCGCGGTAGCCGTATATAGCAATAATAGTAAATAAAAAGTATTGGAACGAAGTAAACACGAGGCCTTTATAAAGGTAAAGTGGCACGGAAATTAGGTCTCCAATAATCCAATAGATCCAGTTTTCGAGTTTCTTTTTCGCCATAAGCCACATTCCCACGAAGAAAATTGCGGTAGTAATCGTGTCAACATAAGCTGTCCAACTGTTCCATTTTTCAAAATATTCGTACACACCAAAAACGAAAATAAGCGTTGCTATAAAAATGTAAATAGATTGTTTGTTTTCGGTTTTTGTGGCTTTTGTGATGGGCGTATAGTGGGTCGCATCCACTTTTCGAGTCCAAATATACCAGCCGTAAATGCTCATTGCAAAGTAATAGGCGTTTATCATCATATCGCCCAAAAGCCCGTAAACGGCAAGAATGTACACAAAAATTGCTGTGCTTATAATCCCCGTGGGATATACGAGAATATTATCCTGCTTGCTAAACCACACGCTCAAAAAACCAAAGAAAACGCCGATGAGTTCCAGCACTATTAAATGTGTGGGAACTTCGGCGTATTGCGCAAAAAACCAATCAAAAATGGGGCTCATAGTCGCTGCGGTCTGATTTTACTATTTTGATGTAAAGCAAACCTCTTTCCACAGCTTCCAATGCAACTTTCATTTCTTTTTGAAATAGGTTCATCACCGCATCATAATCGCCGTAAACCTGTGTGCTTAGCGGATTTTCCAAAACCGTCAGCCCAGAATTTCGAAGGCTTTTTATAAAATTGATTATTGCGGGTTCGTAATCGTCCTGTAAAGGCGTGAGGGTTAATTCTACTGAAATTTTCATTTTTTCATTTTTTTCAAAACTACGATTTTAAAAAGTTTTCAGGCGCAGTTTGCAGTTTTTGGAATCTGGTTTTTTAAGATTTGGAATTTACTCAAACGCCGTTCCCATCACAACCATATCTGCTCCAGCTTCGTAAGCGGTATTTTTTTGTGCTTCGGTTTTTATTCCACCGCCAACAATTAAAGGGATGTTGATTGCTTTTTTTACTTCGGAAATGATTTCGGGCTTTACAGGAAATTTTGCGCCGCTGCCCGCTTCCAAATAAATAATCTTCGCCCCCATAAATTGTCCCGCTAACGCCGTGTGCACAATGTTTTCAATATTTTCCTGCGGAAGCGGTTCCGTATTTGTCACTTTTGAAACCGCCGAATCATTTCCACCGTCAATCAAAATGTAACCTGTGGAAATAATTTCCAAAGAACTATTTTTCAATTTTGAAATAGATTTTATTTGCTGCCCAACTAAATATTCTGCATTTCTTCCTGAAAGCAAAGTCAAAAATAACAAAGCATCTGCTAATGGAGTAATGTGCGAATGATCGCCAGGAAACAAAAAAATTGGAAGCCTTGTTTCAGCTTTCAAAGCTTTTACCGTTTCTTCAGTTTCGCCATTTGCAACGGTACTTCCGCCCACAAAAAGGTGAGTGGTTTCCTTAGGAATTTGTTTCAAAAAAGAATTTGCTTCGGATACTTCAAACTTATCGGGGTCAATTAAAATAGCGAGTTGCTTTTCTTTTTCGGAAACGGATTTCTGAAGATTTTCATAAAAAATTTCTTTCATTTACTATTTTTCAGAAATAAGCGCATAGGCACAAGTGAATTGTTCAAATTCCAAAAAATCCACATCGTATTTTTGTTGTTTGTCCTCGTAAGTCACGGTAGCAGTGGTTTTGTTTTCATCGAGATTAAAGTCTTCCACATAAATATGTTCCAAAAAGCTTACCCCTTTTTCGGCAAAACTTTTATATAAAGATTCTTTGGCGCACCAAACAATAGTAAGTTTTCGCATTAACGCATCTTCATTTGCAAAAATCTTGTACGCTTTCAAGGGGGTGAATTTATGGGCAATCCGTAAGATTTTATGACGTTGCATTTCAATATCAATCCCCACTTCAATATCGCTAATTATTATTGCCGAAAAGTTAAAGGAATGTGTAATGGAAATATGCTTATCGCCCGTTAAATGGGGTTTTCCGTTTTCATCGTAATATAAATCGTGATCGGTATAGCCTTCCAAAGCCAGCAAATGCCGAATACTCATAAACCCGCGACGGTGCAGATCGCTTTTCATATTTGTAACACGGCCTGCACAATTTTTTGTAAGATCAATTCCTTCGGAAAGTGTTTCAAAAGACTCTTCAATCTTCCAAATGAAGACTTTAGTGTGGGGATTTACTGTTATAGTTTTGTAAAGTGGCATAAACTTTTAAAGGATATTTCGTAGTTTTGCGGACTTTAGATTTGAAATAATTTTTAACAAAAATCCGCTATTGCGGGTATAAAGATAACAAATATGTCAACGAAAACTGTGCCTTATACGGCGTACAAAGTAAAAGATATTTCCCTTGCTGATTGGGGAAGAAAAGAAATTGAGCTTGCAGAAGCAGAAATGCCAGGGCTTATGAGTTTACGTGAAGAGTACGGAAACGAGCAACCTTTGAAAGGGGCGCGTATTGCCGGTTGTCTCCATATGACCATCCAAACTGCAGTACTTATTGAAACGTTGAAAGCCTTGGGCGCTGAAGTTACTTGGAGCTCTTGCAACATTTTCTCTACACAGGACCACGCTGCCGCTGCAATTGCCGACGCTGGAATTCCAGTATATGCTTGGAAAGGAATGACCGAAGAGGAATTTGATTGGTGTATCGAGCAAACACTTTTTTTTGGCGAGGATCGCAAACCGTTGAATATGATTCTGGATGATGGTGGCGATTTAACAAATATGGTTTTGGACAAATACCCTGAACTTGCCGCTGGCGTAAAAGGTATTTCTGAAGAAACCACCACAGGTGTTCACCGTCTGTACGAGCGTATGAAAAAAGGCACATTGCCAATGCCGGCAATCAATATTAATGATAGCGTTACCAAAAGTAAATTCGACAATAAATATGGTTGCCGTGAAAGCGCCGTGGATGCAATCCGCCGTGCTACTGACATTATGATGGCAGGAAAACGTGTGGTAGTTTGTGGTTATGGCGATGTTGGTAAAGGAACTGCTGCTTCTTTTAAAGGGGCTGGAAGTATTGTTACCGTTACCGAAATTGACCCAATCTGTGCACTACAAGCCGCAATGGACGGTTATGAAGTAAAAAGATTGGAAACTGTTGTTGGCAATGCTGATATTGTAATTACAACAACCGGAAACAAAGACATCGTTCGCGGAGAGCATTTTGAAGCGATGAAAGACAAAACCATCGTTTGTAACATTGGGCATTTTGATAATGAAATCGCCGTTTCCTGGTTAAAGAAAAACCACGGCAATACCCACGTTGAAATTAAACCCCAGGTTGATAAATATACCGTCAACGGAAAGGATATTATCCTTTTGGCTGAAGGTCGTTTAGTGAACCTTGGTTGTGCCACTGGCCATCCAAGTTTTGTGATGAGCAACAGTTTTACCAACCAAACCCTAGCGCAAATAGAGCTTTGGAAAAATGGCGAAAACTACGAGAATGAAGTATATATGCTTCCAAAGCATTTGGATGAAAAAGTAGCGAAATTGCACCTTGAGAAAATTGGTGTTGAATTGACCGAACTTTCCCAGGAGCAAGCCGAATATATTGGTGTTGAGGTTGAAGGACCATTTAAACCTGAGTATTATAGATATTAAGAATTCCCGCGAAGGCGGGAATCTTATAATTTTAAATTGAAACCCTTGCAACAATGTGAGGGTTTTTTATTTCAAAATATTTAACTTTTAAATAGCTAAGATTATTTATACTTTAATAAAATGATTTATGAAGAGGAAAAAATAAAAGTCCCGCGTTTCAATGAAGAATCCGGTTTCTACACCACAAAAAAACGCTCAAAAATGATGGGCAAAATTCGGGGGAAGAATACGAAACCGGAATTGCTCTTTAGAAAAACCCTTTGGAAAAAAGGCATCCGTTATCGCGTGGACAGCAAAAAACTGCCCGGAAAACCGGATATTTCCATCATAAAATACAAACTTGCCATTTTCATTGATGGCGAATTTTGGCACGGCTACAATTGGCCCGAGAGAAAGAAAACTTTAAAAAGTAACCGCGGATTTTGGATTCCAAAGATTGAGCGCAATATGCAGCGCGACCGGGAAGTGAACAAACAACTCGAAGAAATGGGCTATACCGTGTTTCGGTTTTGGACCAGCGAAATAAAGAACAACCTCAACAAATGCATCAACGATATTTTGGTGTACATAAATACAGGACAGAATGATTAACTCCAAACTCCCAAACATAGAAACCTCCATTTTCGCCAAAATGAGCAAAATGGCGGCGGAGCATAACGCCTTAAACCTTTCGCAGGGATTCCCAAATTTCCCCAGCGACCCCACTTTGAATGCTTTGGTGGACAACGCAATGCGCGACGGTTTTAACCAGTACGCCCCAATGCCCGGCGATTTTGAATTGCGGATGGAAATTTCAAAAAAAATAGAAAATCTTCACAATCATTTTTACAATCCCGAAACTGAAATCACAATTACGGCTGGTGCAACTCAAGCTATTTTTACAATAATCGCTGCGACAATTAGTAAAAGCGATGAGGTAATTATTTTCACTCCCGCCTACGATTGTTATGCACCAACGGTGGAACTCTTCGGTGGAAAAATTGCTCCCATTCAACTGAAACCTCCTTTTTATGGTGTGGATTGGCAGGAGGTTTCGGATAAGATTTCTTCAAAAACGAAAATGATTATCATCAACTCGCCACACAATCCAAGTGGAATGCTGTTTTCAAAAAACGATATGCTTCAATTGCAGGATTTGGCAGAGAAAAATAATGTGTTGGTTTTAAGCGATGAGGTTTATGAACACATCATTTTTGACGGCAATGTGCATCAAAGCGCATCAAAATTTGAAGCTTTGGCGGAGCGAAGTTTTATTACTGCCTCTTTCGGAAAAACATTTCATAACACGGGTTGGAAAATGGGGTATTGCGCCGCACCCGAAAATTTGATGGAGGAATTTCAAAAAGTACATCAATTTGTGGTTTTTTGCGTAAACCATCCCATCCAAAAAGCATTGGCAACTTATTTAAAAGACGAAAATCATTATTTAAAACTGTCGGATTTCTATCAGCAAAAGCGCGATTTTTTTCTGCATTTAATGGAAGGTTCCAATTTCAAAATCATTCCTTCAAAAGGCACGTATTTCCAAATGCTCGACTTTTCAGAAATTTCAAATGAAAACGATATCGCTTTCGCGGAAAGGCTTACGAAGAAACATAAGATTGCGACCATTCCAACTTCCGTTTTCAACGAAGGCAAAAAAGATTTTAAGCAAATCCGCGTTTGTTTTGCCAAAACTGATGAAACTTTAGCTCAGGCTGCTAAAATTCTTCAACAGCTATAATTTATAAATGTTATCAGATCCCCTTCAAAGAATAAGTTTTATCAATCCGAAGATTAAAACAACCGATTGATTTTTAAGGTTTCAGCATTTTTAATTGTTATTTTCGTAAGATACACTTCAAAATTCTTCTATCATGGAAAACAATAACGATAAAAATTATCACAAAGGAAAAAATCCCAGTGGCAACACGAGTGACGTATGGGAGATCAATGACAGTTCTGCGCAGTGCCCCTATTTTGGCAATGTTCAACATCAGGTAGCTGGTGGAGGCACCAGAAATAGCGATTGGTGGCCGAATAGTTTACGATTGAATGTGCTGCGGCAGCAAGATTCAAAATCAGACCCCATGGGTAATGGCTTCAATTATAAAAAAGAATTCGAGAAACTGGATTATGATGCTTTAAAAAATGATCTCACAAAATTAATGACCGATTCCCAAGACTGGTGGCCCGCAGATTACGGCCATTACGGTGGATTGTTTATCCGTATGGCTTGGCACAGCGCGGGAACGTATCGTGTAACCGATGGTCGCGGCGGCGGAAATACCGCAAACCAACGTTTTGCACCATTGAACAGTTGGCCCGACAACGGAAACTTGGATAAAGCGCGCTTGTTGCTTTGGCCAATTAAGCAGAAATACGGCAAAAAAATCTCTTGGGCAGATTTGCTACTTTTGGCGGGAAATGTGGCGCTGGAATCGATGGGCTTTAAAACATTTGGTTTTGGCGCAGGCCGCGAAGATGTTTGGGAACCTGAGCAGGATGTGTATTGGGGTTCCGAAACACAGTGGCTTGGCAATGACAAGCGTTATGAAGAGGGTCATCTTGAAAAACCCTTGGCGGCAGCGCACATGGGCTTGATTTATGTGAATCCGGAAGGACCAAATGGAGAGCCCGATCCAATGGGTTCTGCACACGATATTCGCGAGACTTTTGGAAGAATGGCAATGGACGATTATGAAACCGTGGCGCTGGTTGCAGGCGGGCACACTTTCGGAAAAGCACACGGAGCAGGCGATGCCGAAAAATATGTAGATGTGGAACCTGCTGGAGCCGCAATTGAACATCAAAGCAAAGGGTGGATAAGCAGCTACAAATCAGGGTTTGGGGATGATACCATTACCAGTGGATTGGAAGGCCCTTGGACGCCCGTACCCAATCGATGGGACCATGATTATTTTAGAGTATTGCTTGATTATGAGTGGGAATTAACAAAAAGCCCCGCTGGTGCCCATCAGTGGAAACCGACAGCGGCTTCAAATGCAGACAAAGCTCCAATGGCTCACGATTCATCAAAAACACAGGATTTAATGATGAGTACGGCAGATATTGCTTTAAAAACCGATCCCGCTTATTTAAAAATCTCAAAACATTTTAGAGACAACCCCGAAGAATTCGAAGATGCCTTTGCGCGCGCTTGGTATAAATTGACCCATCGCGATATGGGGCCAGTTTCCCGCTATATTGGCCCAGAAGTACCAAAAGAGGAGTTGCTTTGGCAAGACCCTATTCCGGCGGTTACACATACTTTAATAGATGAAAATGATATTTTATCATTAAAAGGAAAAATACTCGATACAGGTTTGTCAATTTCTGAATTGGTTTCAACCGCGTGGGCTTCTGCTTCAACCTACAGAGGTTCCGATATGCGCGGGGGTGCAAATGGCGCCCGAATTCGTTTGGAACCACAAAAAAATTGGGAAGTGAACAATCCTTCGCAATTAGCTAAAGTTTTGGACAAGCTTGAGGAAATTCAAAAAGATTTCAACGGCAATCAAAACGGTGACAAAAAGGTTTCGATGGCAGATCTGATTGTTTTGGGCGGATGTGCCGCCATTGAAAAAGCTGCTAAAGATGCAAGGCATAACATTACTGTGCAGTTTACTCCCGGACGTGGTGATGCTTCTCAGGAGCAGACCGATGTAGATTCGTTTACACATCTTGAGCCTGCTGCGGATGGTTTTAGAAATTATTTGAAGCCCGACCAGCACGCTTCTTTTGAGGAATTGTTGGTTGACAAATCACAATTATTAACGCTCACTGTTCCAGAAATGACAGTTCTTGTAGGCGGAATGCGCGTTTTGGATACAAATTGGGATGGTTCCAGCCACGGAGTTTTTACCGATAAACCTGAAACATTGACCAATGATTTCTTCGTAAATCTTCTTGATTTGGGAACAACTTGGAAAGCCGTCGGTGATGACGATCGCATTTTTGAAGGTCGCCACAGAGCTTCGGATACTTTTAAATGGACCGGAACTCGGGCAGATTTAATTTTTGGCTCCAACTCAGAGCTTCGCGCAATTGCGGAAGTTTATGCCTGTGAAGATTCCAAAGAAAAATTTGTGAACGATTTTGTTGCAGCTTGGAGCAAAGTGATGAACTTGGATCGTTTTGATTTAAAGTAAACAAAATATAAATTATTTTATAAATGAAACAGAGTTGCAAAATATGTGACTCTGTTTTTTTACTTTTATGAAACTATGAGAGACAGATTATTTGATTTAATACGCTTGAAAGATGTTTCAGAAGTTAGAACACTGCTGAAAAATTCTCCTGAACTGGTTTCCGAAAAAGACACTCGCGGCTCCACACCACTTTTACTTGCCACTTATTATGGCTTTTACGATATTTCAGAAATCATTTTAAAATTTCCGCAAAATATTGATGCGCAAGATGCTTCTGGCAACACCGCTTTGATGGGTGTTTGCTTTAAAGGTTTTGACCATATCGCTAAGCTGTTGCTCGAAAATGGCGCTAATCCAAATATTAAAAATTTCAACGGTGCTACAGCTTTAATTTTTGCTGCTACTTTTGGACGAAAAGAAATAGTGTGGATGCTTTTGGACAAAGGTGCAGACAAATCAATAAAAGATGACAGAGGGTTGACGGCTGCAGACCACGCAAAAATGCAGGGTAACCGGGAGATGGTTGAATTGCTTGAAGAAAAAAAAGAATAGAAAATAAAGAAAAAGAAAGTTTGAGCAAAAATTTAAAAATAACAATTATTCAAAGCGAACTTCACTGGGAAAATGCCGAAGCAAATCGCGCGATGTTTTCTGAGAAAATCCAAAATATTGAAGGCGAAACAGATTTAATAATTCTCCCGGAAATGTTTACTACAGGTTTTTCAATGAATGCCGAAAAGCTTGCTGAACCGAACAATGGCGAAACTTTGCGATGGATGATTCAAGAAGCACAAAAAAATAATTGTGCAATAACGGGAAGTATTATCATTTCTGAAGAAAACAATTATTACAACCGCCTATTTTTCGTTTTTCCCGACGGAAGTTTTCAAAAGTATGACAAAAAACACACCTTCACTTTAGCAAAGGAAAACCAAACCTATTCTGCGGGAAATGAACGTTTGATTGTTGAATATAAAGGTTGGAAAATTTGTCCGTTGGTTTGTTACGATTTGCGTTTTCCAGTTTGGGCTAGAAATACGGAAGATTACGATGTATTGATGTATGTTGCAAATTGGCCAAAAGTTCGCACTCTAGCTTGGGACACTTTGCTTCGTGCCCGAGCCATTGAAAATATGGCGTATTGCATCGGTGTAAACCGCATAGGTTTTGATGGCAATGAGCACGAATATGTGGGCCATTCAGCAATTTATGATGTTTTGGGAAAGCAAATTTCAACAACTACTTATGAAACTGAATTTACCGAAACAATTGTTTTGGATAAAGAACACATTGAAAGCAACCGAAAACACCTTCAGTTTTTAAACGATCGCGATCAATTTATTTTAAAATAAAGGTTTCGTTTAAACTCCAATTGGCCCGTACCTCTATTTGCGTTGGATAATAAATAATCCGCTCGGGCTGCATTCGGTTCAAGAAACTCCCCCTGTCCCAGCTGCGGTTTTCATTTTCATCATAAATTATTCTTACAAAATATTTATCGGGTGAAAGTGCTCCAAATAAAACATCTTTGTTTTCTGTTAGATATTTTTCCGCCACTATATTGTATTTACTGTCAAGTATTTGAACAATAATCGGAAATGCTTCCACATTAACCAGTGTAAGGTTCAACGTGCCATAATCTGACTCCAATCGTGTGTTTACGCTAAACTGAATTGTGTCATTGGTTTTTTCAAAAAAATCAGTCAACGCTCCCGGCAAAATATTTATCGAATACGTTTGGTCTTCGGTCTTTGGAAAATATATTTCGGCCCAATTGTACTTTTTATTTAGCGTAACAGTAGTTTGAACAAAAGAAGAATCTTTTGCCATAACTTGAAATTGTTCGGCATCAAAAGTTATAAGCGGCGTGTTTGCACGCAATTTAAAGGTATCTTTTAATTTCAAAGTGCCGGTTTTCAACGCAGAAATAGTCAATGAATCTTTAAATAGTTCACGCATGCGCACGGTAGCGGTATCAATAAAATTTTTGTTAGTCAGTTTAAAAATTAGTGAGTCTGTTTCCATGGCAGGCTTAAACCAATAATGCAAGGTGTCCTTTTTTTCGTCCTTAAAAACCGTTGCGATATAATCTTCCGGTTTTTCTGAAAGCAATTCAATATCTATACTGTCTGCACGACCTTCATACCCAAAAACAATATGGTTTTTTCCTACCTGACTTGCGCGCACAAATTTATAATCGGGTGTTTCCTTAAAAAGTGTAAGTGTGTAACTTGAATCTGTGGGAAGGGTAATAAGTTCTTTTTCAAAACCTATTTTATCATTTTGTGGTTGAAAAATATAATCGTTGTTTTTTTCCTTCAATGCCAAAAGAAGATATTTTCCTTCCTTTAAATTGGTTAATTCAAAAACTCCCGTACTGTCTTTGGTGACGGTTATGTAAGTTGGTTTTTCAGAATAAATAATTGAATCCGTAAAAGTTTCGTTTGCTTCATAAAGCATTACTGTTGTTGGAATTTCCGGCGCTATTAATTGTGCGTCTTTCACTCGTCCCGAAAGCTTTAGACTATCAATATAGCTTCCCGTAGAAAAAATATATTTATAGTATTCAAACTTGTTTTCTTCGTTATTATCCACTATACTATTTCCAAAGTTAAAAGAATACGTAGTATTTGGTTTTAAAGTATCGAGTATTTTAATCCGTAGGGTTTTTGAAGTACTTAAAGGCGTAATAATGGGAGTGTATTTCATTGGTGGTGAAATAATGAGCTCTTTGTTTACTTCTTTAAGTTTTATGTATTCATCAAATCGAATTTCAATTTCACTACCGGTAAAATTTGTAGTGTAATTTTCAGGACTGCTTCTTACTATTATTGGCGGAATGGTATCCCGTGGCCCACCCGATGGCGATCCTTTTTTTGCACAGTCCACGAATGACAAAATCATCAAAAAAGCTATGGGAATGTAAAGCAGGCGGTGTTTCACTAAATGTCTTTTAAAATTTTGTGGCGCAGCGGCACGGCTTCAAAATTAAACAATATGTAGCAACTATTTACAAATACTTTTAGGCTACTGCAATTGTGGCAATACTTAGTGATACGTTTTCACCCTTTAGCAGTTGGAGGGCACATTTTTCCAACGTGGCACCTGTGGTTATTATATCGTCTACTAATAAAATGTGCTTGTCTTTTATTTCTTCCAACTTCTGAATTGAGAAAACCTCTTCGGCCTCAAAACGCAGTATTCTGGTTTTGAAAACCTGTGAACCCGATTTTGAGATTTTAATCAAAATATCATCACGATAGGGAACATTTAACGCTTTGGCTATTTCCATCCCAAAACCTTCCACCTGGTTATACCCGCGTTTTTTTAATTTTTGTTTGTGCAGCGGCACCGGAATCACCAAATCGATTTCTTTATAAGAATCGATTTCAGAAATTTCAGCGCCCAACCATTTTCCGAAGAAAGTGCTGACCTTCTTTTTTCCGCGGTATTTTAAATTGTGCAAAAGTTCTTGCGTCAACCCTCTTTTCTGAAAATAAATGAGTGCTGTAGCATTCTTCACCAAAAATCTTCCGTAGAATTTATCTTTCAAACTATTGTTTCCAGTTTTGTGGAATGAAGCAATTGGTAGCGAATGAATACACGCCGTACACAATACGTCTTCCTGTTTCATTAAATGTTGTTTACAACCCACACAAACTTTTGGAAATAGTAGATTTAACATATTTTAAGAATTTTTACCATTTTGTAAACGTTTGTTAAAGAAATACCTGCCTACTTTTACCACCTAAACTTAACTTATTAATTATGAGTAGCGAAAACGAAAACAATAGTGGCAAATTTAAGATTCTGATTGGCGTACTTTCAGTATTACTTATTGCCTTGGCCGTTTATACTGTAACGTTGTTCAACGATAGTAAAAATACGGTATCAAATCTTGAGATGCAAAAGGCAGATATTGAACAAGAGCTTGAGGGCCTGATTGCAAATTACGATGAAGTAATAAAGGAAAATGAACTTAAAGACAAAGATTTATTAGCAGCGAGAGAAAGAATAACGATTCTGCTAGATTCGGTGAAAGATGCCCAAGCAAATGTGGCCTTGATTGAAAGATACAAAGCCGAAGTAGGCAGACTTAAGCAGGAACGCTCTATGCTTTTTAAACGTGCTGATAGTTTAATTGCTGTAAACAGACAGCTCGCTATGGAGCGCGATAGCACCTCAATGGAGCTTTCCAATACACGAATGGTTGTAGACTCAGTAAGTCAGGAAAATTTGGCTATGAACGAAACCATTAAAAAAGGTTCTATTGTAAAAGCAACCGACCTTCGCGGTGAAGCTGTAATTATAAGAAACAGTGGAAAAGTAGTTGATACCAAACGTGCAAGTCGTGCTGATAAGATTAGAGCTTGCTTTACCTTGGCACCTAACGCCATTGCAACAAGGGGTGACAGGACATTGTATGTTCAAGTTATAAACCCTCGTAACAAAATGATGGGTGATGATGCTGTAAAACAGTTTGAGGAGAAAAACATTAATTATAGTAGTTCTACAAATGTATTTTACGAAAATGACGAATTGGATGTATGTATCTTAGTAAATTCAGCCGAAGCAGATCTTGTGGAAGGACGCTATACCATCAACCTTTTTGATGGTTCAAATCAAATAGCTACAACTACCATGGAGCTTAAATAAATATATTTTAAAATTAAAAGTAGGTAATTTTAAAATAATTGAAACCGCCGTGAACATATCACGGCGGTTTTTTTATTTTTGCGCTATGGCAAACAACGACGATCAATTTAAGAAAGTAGTATCTCACGCAAAGGAGTACGGATATATATTTGCATCAAGTGAAATCTATGATGGGCTTAGCGCCGTCTATGATTACGCACAAAACGGAGTAGAATTAAAGAAGAACATTCGCGAATACTGGTGGCGAAGCATGGTGTATATGCACCAAAACATAGTAGGTATAGATTCCGCAATTTTAATGCACCCTACTACTTGGAAGGCTTCCGGTCACGTTGATGCCTTCAACGACCCATTGATAGATAATAAAGATTCCAAAAAACGCTATCGTGCCGATGTACTTATTGAAGATTATGCCGAAAAGCTAAACCAAAAAGCCCAAAAGGAAATAGAAAAAGCAAAAGGCCGTTTTGGGGATAGTTTTGACGAGGAACAATTTGTTACTACAAATCCTCGTGTTGTTCGCTATCTAGAAGAACAGCAAAATGTTTTGGAACGCATGGCACGCTCTCTTGAAAAGGAAGATTTGGCAGATGTAAAGGCTTTGATTGAAGAATTGGGCATTGCCGATCCCGAAACGGGTTCAAAAAATTGGACCGAAGTACGCCAATTCAACCTCATGTTTGGCACCAAGCTAGGAGCCTCTGCTGAAAGCGCCATGGATCTTTACCTGCGGCCAGAAACCGCCCAAGGTATTTTCGTAAACTTTTTGAACGTTCAAAAAAGCGGAAGGATGAAGATTCCTTTCGGAATCGCCCAAACCGGGAAAGCTTTCAGAAATGAAATTGTAGCCAGACAGTTTATCTTCCGTATGCGTGAATTTGAACAGATGGAAATGCAATTCTTTGTACGTCCCGGCGAAGAGCTGAAATGGTACGAATACTGGAAGGAAACCAGATTAAAATGGCACTTATCACTTGGGATGGGAGAAGAAAACTACCGTTTCCACGACCACGAAAAGTTAGCACATTACGCTAATGCCGCAGCAGATATAGAATTTAATTTCCCCTTCGGTTTCAAAGAATTGGAAGGAATTCATTCCCGAACCGATTTTGATTTAAAGGCACACGAAAAATTTTCTGGAAAAAAATTACAATTTTTCGATCCGGAATTGAACGAAAGTTATGTGCCATACGTTGTGGAAACCTCTATTGGTTTGGACAGAATGTTCCTCGCCGTTTTGAGCAATTCATTACAGGATGAAACTTTAGAGGACGGAAGCGTGCGAACTGTTCTAAAATTGCCCGCTATTTTGGCGCCAGTAAAAGCTGCTGTTTTACCATTGGTTAAAAAAGATGGTTTGCCCGAAATTGCCCAAAAAATAATTGACGATCTTCAGTGGGATTATAACGTAATTTATGACGAAAAAGATGCCGTTGGAAGACGCTATCGCCGCCAAGATGCTGCCGGAACGCCGTTCTGCATTACAGTGGACCATCAAACTATTGAAGATGATACCGTAACCATTCGCTACCGCGATACTATGGAGCAGGAACGTATCAAAGTTTCAGAAATTTCAGAAAAAATGAAGGAAACCATTTCATTCAAACATTGGCTTTCCGAATAATTTTTTAAGTGGTTAATTCTATATTTCGAAGGAGGAGGATATTTGGTTATCCTCCTTTTTTTTGACTCCAAAATTATTCATCGCGATTCTTTATTTCGGTAATTTCAACTGGAGCCGCCTTTTCACAACGGTTCATTCTGCGCAGTCCATTAAATTTTACCCAAATAGTTTGATTATCTCTTCTGAAATTTTCACTCAAATTAATGGGGTCAACATAATAAAAATCTTTCTCGCCTTCCTTTAACTGAATGGTGTATTCACAATCATCGGCCAAATCAGAATAGATTATCCTGCCCGGCAAATAACCATCAGCCATCATTTTTGCCGCAAGCGCTTTTTTAGCTTCTATTTCAGCAGCGCTATTGGTTTCCATATTTTGAGATTGGTTTTGTGAAGAAACGCAGGAGAAAACTGCAAAACTAAACAATAAGTAAAACGAAATTTTGGCCAACATTCTTTTTGGTTTTTAAGTAATGTATGAAGATACAAAAATTAAAAATACGCCCGTAACTGAATACTTCCAGTATGCACAGTTTTAGTAGTCTCACTTTTTCTACCGAAATATGAAAGATTAGCATCCAAATATTTAGTTATCCGTTTTTGAAAAAGCAAACGCCAAGTAAAGTTGGTGCCCGGCTGCAAGCCTTCCAACATTTGGTAAGCCACGGGTGAAAAAGGACTTCCTTCAAATTTATTATCAATATAATTGAATTCCCCATTTATTGAAACCTTTTCGGCATTGGTGTAGGCGAAGGAAAAACCCATTGTTTGCTGGTTCAGCTTTTCCATTTCGCCCAATTGATTGTCTTGGTTTGCAAATTCATAAAAAACATCAAAACGTGTTTGTTGGTTCAGTAAATAGGAGATTTTCGGATTGAATTCATAGGAATCGAGACGGTAATTTCTGTTGGCAAAATTTTCAGAAAGACTTTCATTGCTGCCCGTTGCACCTTTTAAATTCAGCAACCAACTTTCCCAAAATTTATGATTGAAATTAAATTGGTGACTTTTCAGATTATTTCTTTGTAAACCCACAGCGAGCAGATTATCTGCCGAAGTAGATATGAAAGTATAACTCGTTGTAAAATGCTGCTTTCCGCGATTGAAAAATAAAGCATTTCGAAAATTCAGGGTAAGTCCCAATTGTTCATCGCCGCCATCTTCAAAAGGATTGATGTTGAAACCGTCGTTTTTCCGCTTTACTTTTCGGTCCAAAACATAAGAGGTTTGATTGTAAAAATGCGAAAGCACATTTCTAAATCCTTCTTTGTTTGACCAATTTTGTGGATTTAACGTAAGAATTTGACTAAACTTATTCTGTCTAATCTTTAGAAAAACCTGATTGGGAAGCAACACCCGAATATACTCCGCTTGATCCTGAAATTGAGCCACTTCAAATTCTTCAAGTTCCTGAATGCCATTGTTGTTGTAATCAATCCAGGTGTAAACGCCCTGTCCCGGTTCTGTCTTAACATACGTAAATTCCTGTTGCGGAATCACTCCATTGTTAGACTCCAAAGCGGTATTTAAACGAATGCCGCCATCAAATAGTGATTGATTGTAAATTATTCGAGAGTTTAGCGAACGCTCAGTCTCCCGATTATCGATTACTACCGGGAGCGAATCATTCGGATCAAAACCTGTGCCCGACTTTGGCTCGTATTTCAAGGTTCTGTAGTTTGCAAATGCTGAAAGTTGGGTGTTTTCAGTATTTATAAGTCGAGACTTTAAATAATACGTATTTGAAGAATTCACCTTTTGAAGCACATTATTACGAACACTATCATTAACCCGAAACTGATAACCGGCCTCAACAAAAACCTTAGTACTATCACCAATGCCCGAAAAAACCTCAAAAGCTGCGAATTTTTGACTTATTGGTGAAATACTATCGCGCGTTACATCTTTTATTTGGTTGTCTTCCAAAGCCACTTTACCGCCTACCCAAGCTTTTTTGAAGGAATAAGTTGACGTGTTATTCAATCTAAAAAATTTTGAAGAAATAGAATCTGCCTTGCTGTTCAGAAAGCTTCCATAGGTCTGTAGTCTTAGTTTTTTTAGCTTTATTTCTGAAGCACTTACGTGCCGTGTACCATTGAAATTTTCAGAAAAATTCAAATTTTGGAATTCATACCTTCCGCCACCAATTTTTGGATGTGAAACCTCAACTCCTGAAATCACAAAACTTTGGTTGCCCATAGGGTTGATAAGGTTCCAATCTCGGTTAAATTCAATATTGTAAAGCCTTTCAATGGTTCTAAAATCTTTTTGAACAAAATCCAAGGAACCGAAGCCATCAATTTTTAAAGTATCGGCGGTGGTGAACAAACGTTGCTTAAAAGCCAGCCTTCCCGCAAAACCATTGTTATTATTATCGTCAATATCACTAAAAAGATTCAGGTCGTTTTGGCTTCCTGCCGCTTCAAAGTCAATACGTGTCTTTTCCGAAGGATGGAAACTTCCATTTACACCGCCCACCTGTAATTTTATGGGTGCATTTAGCCTAATAACGGGCGCATAATTTCCTTGGGGCACACCATTAACTGGTGCTACGTATTCAAAAATACGACTGATGGCATTGGTTTCGCTAATCACATAGTCGCCATTATTTGGCCCCACAAGTGAAAATCGCACACTGAAAAGTTCATCATCGGGATTGCTTGAAAAAACGAAAACTTCTTCACCGTTAATAATTTCCTTTTTATAAAGAATTTTATTTTCGGAATAGGTGTCAGGCACCGCCGATGGAGCGTTCATCAGCTCCCTATCATCGCCTGCTGCCTGTAAAATAGCCACTTGTTCTTCGGAAAGATTTTGTTGCAGGGGTTGGTTTTTGGCATCATTTTCCGAATAAACATATACACCTAAATCAAGGTTATCGCTTGTGTAATTTCCTCCCCCATAACCTATAAAACGGGTGTAGCTTCTATCGGTATATTGATATTCTACCGAAATGCGCATATTGCTGGTTATCGGATACGTCGGGTTGAATTTTATTTCCCCAGCGTTATAATCAATTACATAATCTTCGTTTTCTCCTCGCTGCAAAAGCAGTCCGTTAACGTAAACCCGCTCGCTTCCCGAAACCACCAAAATATAAAGTTCGCCATTGGGACCGACCAATTTATAGGGCCCTTGATTACCTTCCTGCCCAATAAATTCACTTTTCGAAAAAACACCGCGAACCAGAGCTCCCGAAGCATAAGCTGAAATTTTTGAGCCGTCTTCATTATTAAAAGTTCCGCCTAGTGAAATTCCTTGTACCTTTTTTGTAAATCTGCCGAAATAACTATTGCTATTCTGCAAGTCAATATCACCAGCACGAATGTTCCAGTTATCCCCAAAGAGTTCAATAAAAATTTGATCGAACTCATTTAAACTTTGCGAATAACCGCCTTCCTGCGCTGGAATATTTGCATCTTGAATGGAAGCCCGAATAGAAACCTTTTCGCTCAACTTTCCTGTAATTTGAAGGTCGAGTTCGCTATTCACAACCGCATTTTGATTGTTACCAATAGTAATTCCACGAGAAATGCTACCAGAAGTATTCAACCCGTCAAAAGGTGTAAATGTGTTTTTAGTATTGCTTTCGTCCAAAGAGTACAGCTTCTCTATTTGGCCCGTATTTTCCACAATAATTTTTGGATCAAGGGCGAAATATTCCCGAGTTAAAAATTCCGGATACTGCAAATATTGAATAGTGAGTGAATCATTTTGTTGCTGTAATTCTTCAGAAAAAATAATGGTTCCTTTTTTGAAATCTATTCGATAGCTAAAAGGATCGGGTGAGTTTCCTTCCCTATCAAGAATCACGAAACGTTTTGGGTTGATGCCCGCGCTGTCCAAAACCACGGTATCCCTTAATGCAACTTTTCTTTCTTTATAATTGGAAATAATATCCTGCGCATGGCCGATGGCAGCAAAAAAAAGAAAAAAAACTAACAGGTAAAACTTCATCATCAATATAACTGAATGTGGCGTTTTATATTTTGTGAATATATTATGAAAATCTTTACGGGCGTGGGCCGTGTAAAAATACAATGTTAATTAACTTAGTGGCCTTTAATAAACGCTACTTACAATGAAGATTATTTCATACAACGTAAACGGAATTCGCGCCGCAATGCGCAAAGGTTTTATTGATTGGTTAAAAGCCGCAAACCCTGATGTTATCTGCCTACAGGAAACCAAAGCCAATTTTGACCAAGTGGAAATCGAAGAAATTGAAAAAGCAGGTTACCCCTATCATTATTGGTACAGCGCAGTAAAAAAAGGGTATAGTGGGGTGGCAATTCTTTCAAAAATTAAACCGAACCATATAGAATACGGCACCGGCATTGAATATATGGACGCCGAAGGAAGAAACATCCGTGTAGATTTTGATAACGTTTCGGTGATGAGTTTATACTTGCCCAGCGGTACAAACATAGACCGGTTGGAGCACAAACTTACTTATATGGACGATTTTCAGAAGTATATTGACAATTTGAAAAAAGAAATTCCAAACTTGGTTATTTGTGGCGATTACAATATTTGTCACGAAGCGATAGATATTCATGACCCCGTTCGCAATAAAAATGTTTCTGGTTTTTTACCTGTGGAACGCAAATGGCTGGATGGGTTTATGAAAAGTGGGTTTATTGACAGCTTTCGGCATTTCAATAAAGAGCCACACAATTACACTTGGTGGAGTTATCGCGCGAACGCACGCAACAATAATAAAGGTTGGCGTATAGATTACAATTTGGTTTCAGAGCCGTTGTTGGACAATTTGAAGCGCGCCGTAATTTTGCCCGATGCCATGCACAGCGATCATTGCCCACATTTGGTAGAACTTGAATTTGAAAAATGAAATACACAATCCTACCAAATACAAATCTAAAAGTCAGCAAACTCTGCCTTGGCACAATGACGTGGGGCCAACAAAATACAGAAGCCGAAGCCCACGAACAGCTTGACTTCGCTATTGGAAAAGGCATCAATTTTATTGACTGTGCTGAAATGTATCCCGTTCCCGCAAACCCAAATACGCAGGGAAAAACGGAAACCTATATTGGAAATTGGCTTGCAAAAAAGAAGAATCGCGAAGATTTAATTATTGCCACAAAAATTGCAGGGCCCAGCCGATCAATGGACCACATTCGACAACCGTTGGATTTCAGCAAAAAATCTTTGGAAGAAGCTATTCATAAAAGCTTGAAACGCTTGCAGACTGAGTATATCGATTTATACCAACTTCATTGGCCTGAGCGTAACACCAATTATTTCGGACAGCGCGATTATACCCATAAAGAAAACGAAGCGTGGCAAGATAATTTCGCTGAAGTTTTAAATAATTTTGAAGAATTCGTAAAAGCGGGAAAAATCCGCCACATCGGACTTTCAAACGAAACACCTTTTGGGGTGATGCGCTGCATCGAGGAATTCCGAAATGGAAAAATAAAAATTGCCTCGGTTCAAAACCCCTATAATTTATTGAATCGAAAAGATGAAATAGGTCTTTCTGAAATTCTTCAACGTGAAAATATTAGCTATTTAGCTTATTCGCCCTTAGGCTTCGGAACACTAACGGGAAAATATTTAGATGGAAAAGCTGATGAAGATTCACGAATAAACCAATTCAAACAATACACCCGTTACAGCAGCAAACCAGCTTTTGAAGCGACAAAAAAATATTTTGAAATCGCGAAAAAGCACAATTTAAGTTTTACGCATTTGGCGTTGGCTTTTATTCTTCAGAAGAAATTTGTAACCGCGCCAATCATTGGCGCCACATCCATAGAGCAACTTGCAGAAAATATTGAAAGTATCAACGTAACCCTTTCCAAAGAAATTTTAAAGGAGATTGATGCTATCCACAACCAAATCCCGAATCCAGCGCCTTAAACAAACGCGCTATAACCGGTAATAGCACGACCAACAATCAATGAGTTGATTTCTTTGGTACCCTCATAACTGTATATTGCTTCGGCGTCTGCGACAAAACGGGCTACATCGTATTCCAAGAGTATTCCGTTGCCGCCCATAACCTCTCGGGCTTGACTTACCACATCGCGGGTTCGCATGCTACAAAATACCTTTGCCAAGGAAGCATGTTCGTCTGTCAACAAACCTTCGTCCTGCAATTCCGAAAGACGGAAACACATAGTCTGCATAGCTGTTAAATTCGCAACCATTTCAACCAAATGATTTTGCACCAATTGAAATGAAGCAATGGGTTTTCCAAACTGTTCGCGCTTTTTGGTGTATTTCACCGCAGCTTCATAAGCGCCCCTTGCGCAACCCACGGCTTGCCAAGCTACTCCGGCCCGCGTCATCCGCAGTACTTTGGCGGTATCTTTAAAAGAATCGCATTTTTGAAGTCGGTCACTTTCGGGAATTCGACAATCCGTCATTGTAATTAAAGCGTTTTGCACAGTTCGGAGTGCCATTTTATTTTCAATCTTTTCGGCCTTAAAACCCGGATTTCCTTTTCTAACCAAAAATCCTTTCACTTGATCGGAAGCTTCGTCGCGCGCCCAAATTATTGTAACGTCTGCAAATGTTGCATTTCCAATCCATTTTTTTTGTCCGTTTAAAACCCATTCGTTACCTTCCTGCCTGCAGGTAGTTCCCAAACCGCCCGCAACTGCGGAGCCCACGTCGGGCTCGGTGAGTCCGAACGCACCGATAAGCTCCATTTTCGCCATTTTTGGGAGCCATTCCTGTTTTTGCTCCTCGCTTCCGCAGATGTAAATGGAACCCATAGCCAAACCACTGTGCACGCCAAAAAAAGTAGAAATGGAAACATCTACCCGCGCCAATTCCATCGCGATAATGCCTTCCATAACGTAGGTTTCGTAAGGTGTTCCGTAGCCTTCATAGGTAAGTCCGCAAATGTTCAGTTCTGCCATTTTTGGAATAATCTGAAAGGGAAATTCGGCTTTGTTCCAGTATTCATTAGCTATCGGCTTTATTTCATCTTCCATAAAATTGCGCACTTTTATTTGAAGTTCGCGCTGTTGAGGCGTGAGTTTTAATGCCAAATCATAAAAGTCGCCATCTATAGGCGGCAGTTTGTGCTGTCCTTTTTTTCCGCCTTTGTGTTTCAGCATTCGCATCAAACCCGCAAGTTGCCGATCGTCAAGCTCTCCCACGGTTTTCATAATTTCAGAAAGATCTACTTTTTGCGAAAGTTTCCCCAGCGCATCTAGATCGATATCCTGCATTAAGTGAATGGTCTGTTTGATTTTTGAAAAGAAGGACATAATGGTTTTTTTAGAATTGACTTCTAAAGATACCATTATGTGGTTTTCTTAAGGCTAAAAAAAAGTTAATTTGGAGGAAGCGGTTTTAAAGCACAGATTCTATCTAATTACCCAAAAAGATGGCGCACCACATCGTGCACTTTTGCTACTTTTATGATGTTAATGTGGAAGTTTTGCTTCGGAATTTTGCAATATTTTGAAATAACAATAGAAGTGAAGCCAAGTTTTTCGGCTTCCAAAATACGTTGTTCCACTCGGGTTACGGGACGCACTTCACCTGCCAGACCTATCTCCGCAGCAAAGCAAAGTCGCTTGTCTATTGCAATGTCAATATTTGAGGAAAGCACCGCGACAACAACTGCCAAATCAATTGCGGGATCGTCAACGGTAATTCCGCCTGTTACGTTTAAAAAAACATCTTTTGCGCCCAGTTTAAATCCCGCGCGTTTTTCCAAAACGGCAAGAATCATATTCAGCCTTTTAGCGTTATAGCCCGTGGCACTCCGCTGCGGTGTGCCGTAAACGGCACTGCTCACCAATGCTTGAATTTCAATCATCAACGGGCGCATGCCTTCCAAAGTTGCGGAAATTGCGGTTCCGCTTAAATCTTCGTCATTTTTAGAAATCAAAATTTCGGAAGGGTTTGAAACCTCACGCAAGCCACTTCCCTGCATCTCATAAATACCCAATTCATTCGTACTTCCGAAACGGTTTTTATTGGCCCGAAGAATTCTATAAATATGGTTTCGATCGCCTTCAAATTGTAAAACGGTATCAACCATATGTTCCAAAATCTTTGGGCCGGCAATGTTTCCGTCTTTGGTAATATGGCCTATTAAAATTACTGGTGTTGCGGTTTCCTTGGCAAATTTTATAAGTTCGGCGGTGGTTTCCCTAATTTGCGAAATGCTTCCCGCTGTGCTTTCAATATAATCTGTATGGAGCGTTTGGATGGAATCAATCACCACAATATCGGGTTCAATTTCTTCAATATTTCTGAAAATATTTTGCGTTTTTGTTTCCGTTAAAATGAAACAATTTTCTGAAACAGGCTGGATACGTTCCGCCCGCATTTTAATTTGCTGTGCGCTTTCTTCGCCAGAAACATACAGTGTTTTATACGGTAGTTGGAGCGCAATCTGAAGCATCAATGTGCTTTTGCCAATTCCGGGTTCGCCGCCCAAAAGTGTTAATGAACCGGGAACCAATCCGCCTCCGAGCACACGGTTCAATTCGTTGTTTTTTGTATTCAGCCTCGCTTCAGCTTGTGTTGAAATTTCTGAAACGCGCTGTGGTTTGGCAACTCTCTTGGAAGTGTTTTCGGATGACTTCCAGCTAACCTTTTCGGCTTTTTGGATTACTTCTTCGGCTATGGTGTTCCATTCCTTACAGGAATTGCATTGCCCTTGCCATTTGGCATATTGGGCGCCACAGTTTTGGCAGAAAAATGTTGTCTTTGTTTTGGCCATAATAGTTTCGCTAAAATAAATATATTTACGCTACAAACCTTCGGTAAATGAAACGCTTATTCCTCACATTTTTTTTATTGTGTTTTTGTTCGTTGGTTTCCACCGCACAACGGTATCAATTTAAAAAATATAAAACAGAAGAAGGACTCGTAAACAACGAAACCTTTGCCATATTGCAAGATAGCCAAAACAGGATTTGGGTAAGCACTACCGGCGGAATAAGCTGTTTTAACGGAAAAACTTTCAAAAATTACACCACAGAAGACGGGCTGGTTTCAAATATTGTTTTCAGCATTTTTGAGGATAGCAAGGGGCGTATTTGGGTTGGTACGCTGGATAATGGCATAAGTATTATTGAAAACGGAAAAATCACGAACCCACAAGGCGTGGATTTTGACTTTTTGGGAAGTGCCACCTATATTTTGGAAGGGAGCGATGGCACAATTTATATCATTTTCGTAAAAGGTATAGTGACCTATAAAAATGGAAAGCTGGAGTACTTGCTAAAAGGAACTGAAGAAAACCAAATCTCAGGACTTCAGCAGGCAGCATGGTATGATAGCAATACCTTATATCTAAGTTCGTCACAAACGGGTATTTTCAAAATGACCCTTAACCCTCTAAAAATTGAAAATATTTACAATGAAAAAGACGGGATAAACAACATCTGCTACTCGGTTTTTGTGGATGCCAAAAAAGATGTCTGGGTGGGTGCTTATGGCGAACTCTACAAAATATCAAAAGGAACGCTTACGAAGTTTAAATTCCAACAAGAAGATTTTGACAAAAACCGTATTTATGGAATTCTCGAAGAGAATGAAAATGAGCTTTTTTTAAGTTTTGAAGGCAATGGCTTTGGAATATTCAATAAGCATACAGGTAATTTAAAAATCATAAATGAAGCCCAGGGCCTTCCCTCAAAATATATTTACAGAGCTATTAAAGATACCGAAGGCAACCATTGGATGACTAGTTATGGTGAGGGAATTATTCGTTACAGAGATACCGCTTTCAAGATTTATGATGATACACAGGGTTTGCCATCAAAATCTGTAAATGATATTGCGGAATGGGATGGGGAATTGCTCATGGCCACAAATGATGGGGTGTTTGCTTTAGACGAATCTCAAAACATTCGGCTCATAACAAGAAGCGGTGCCATAAAAAACCTCTTAATTACACCCATGGGAAACCTCCTTTATACTACCGAAAAAGCTGTTTTTGAACACACTAAGAGCAGCCATAGACCTACATTAATAGATGAGGGAGATTACAACCTATTGTTTAAGGACCAGAATAAAACCTTCCTTTTTGGAACCGACAAAATTAAAGTTTTGGCAAAAGATTCCACATATTATATAAATTCCCGAAGAGCCATAACCATTGCGCCTATCGCAGATCGATATATACTATGCAAAATAGGAGGTTTATTTCAAATGAATGATAGAAAAACAGACACCATTCCAGGACTTCACCCCAATTTGCACAATGACTTTAGGAGCTTGGATGTCATCAATTCAAATGAAGTACTGGCGGGAAACGAAAAAAAATTGTACCACATAACACTGCAGAACGAGCGTTTTAAAATTCAGACGTTTGACATGGGCCGCTTTGCCTACTTGAAACAATTTAGGGCATTGAAGGTTGATGGCAACAATTTATGGCTGGCTGGCAGAGATATGTTGTTAAAAGTTGATCTAGAATTTTTATTGAAAAAAGATAGTGTTGTGGCAAAAAAATATACCACTGTCTCCCATTTTTTGGAAAACGATATCGATTTCAATTCACTTTTTATTACGGCGGACAAAACCATTTTGGCCACTTCCCTCAGCGGAATGCTTGCCTTTAATGAAAAAGCATACCTTGCCAATACGCAGCCTCCAAAACTAAATCTTTCGGAAATTCTTTTGTTTTCAGAACCCTTGGAGGATAGCCTTTACAGAACCAACAAAGGCATTGTTCTCCCCCATCAAAAAAACTATTTAAGTTTTTTAATGGAAGCTATAACGTTTACAAACCCAGAAAACGTTCATTATAAATACAGAATGAAAGGACTTCGGGATGGAAATGAATGGTCGCAACCTACCAAAAACCCTATAGCAGTCTTTTCTTACCTTCCCCCGGGTGATTATACTTTTGAATTTATTGCCGATAATGGTGATGGTGTATGGCAAAATGAACCTTTTCAATATGCATTTGTGATAACTGTTCCGTTTTGGAAGACTTGGTTTTTTTGGGTTTCTTTATTATCTATTTCATCATTAAGTGTTTTTTTATTTTACTATTTCAAAAACAAAGCAGAACAAAAAAGAAACGAAGCTTATACCCACAATCTCATAAAAGCCCAAGAAGAAGAACGCACCCGTGTGGCGCGTGAGCTTCACGACAGCGTTGGACAAAAATTGATGCTGCTCACTAAAAAAACCAAAACAAACGGCAACCAAGAAATGGAGTTTTTAGCGACTAATACCTTGGAAGAATTACGAGCAATTTCGAGAGGTCTCCATCCTGCAACATTGGAACGCTTGGGCCCCACGGCTGCCATTCGAAATATGGTGGATGAAGTGGATTCTAATACAAATATTTTCTTTACCCATGAAATTGATGATATCGATGCTTTTTTAAGTAGAGAAGCATCATTACATTTGTATAGGATTATACAAGAAATTTTAAACAATATGGTAAAACATGCTGAAGCAAAAGCCGCTTCAGTTACCATTGAAAAAAAGGACCATAGCATTGAAGCCGTTATTGTAGATAATGGAAAAGGATTTGAAATTTCCGAAAGAGTAAAAACCAGTACGAGCCTCGGAATGAAAACCTTAATGGAACGTGCAAAAATTTTACACTCAAAAATTGATATAAAAAGTCAAATCAATAAAGGAACAACCATAACGCTAATTATCCCAATATAAATGCATGAAAAGAGTAAGATTTCTGTTGTTATTGCAGATGATCATCCTATGATTTTAAAAGGATTGCATGATGAGTTACAAGCAAATAACTACACTGTTTTGGGCCAAGCGGCCAATGGCATGCAGGCACTGGAACTTATATTAACCCACAACCCAACCATTGCCTTACTTGATATTGACATGCCTCTTTTAACAGGTTTTGAAGTTATAAAAATGTCAAAACAGAAAGGTGTAGACACGAAGTTTATTATTCTCTCCTTTCACAAAGACAACGAATATATATCTCAGGCCAAAGCACTTCAAATAAATGGATATCTTTTGAAAGAAGACTCATTTTCTGAAATTGAAGACTGCATTCAATGTGTTTTAAACGGTGATGTTTGCTTCAGTCGTTCATTCGCCCCTTCTTCGCTTGCAAGTGTTTCCGAAGAATTAAAAAAAATAAAGCACTTAACTTCTTCTGAAAAAACGATTTTAAAGTTAGTAGCAGAACAATTGAGCAGCAGCGAAATTGCCGAAAAGCTTTTTATTTCCGTACGCACGGTAGAAAAACACCGGAGCAACATAATCATGAAGCTAGAAATTGAAAATATCACCACCAATGCCTTGACCAATTGGGCATATTTGCATAAAAATGTTATTAAAGAGCTTTAGATTTAATAGCCAAAATCAGCTTTTATCTTGTCTGCCCTGTCCAGTAATTTATCAATGGTTATAAAATCTACCTCTTCTTTATCGTAGGCCCCTTGAAAAATTTTCATTGCTTTTTTGGGTTCGCCGGTTTCTTCGTAATAGCGCCCCAAATAATAATCGCCCAATACCGTATCCGGGTATTGCCTTTTTGCCAAGGTTGCAATCTCTCGTAAAGACTCCCATTGGTTTCGTTTTTCGGCAGCAGTGGCCGTAGCGATAAAATCATTGACGCGAATGTTATTGGTAATGCCAAAAAGATCCTCTATCACTTTATATTTGTCAAGCAAATACTGGCTAATTGGCGTATCCAATTTCAATAAAACTTCAGTGAATTCCTTTTTGCTGATGGGCCTATAAACCGAAAATATTTTTTCCAAAGCATTTGGAATGCCACGACCACCCAAAGAATAGTGGGTCGCTCCATCAAAATTATCATAATAATAATTGAATGATTTGCTTTTCAAACCAGTTAACTGATTGTTGAGATCTTGGGTAGACTCCATCAAGCCTTTAATATCATCGGTTCCCGTTGCCAAATAATAAAATATTCTTCCCGGTATTGCAGGAATACGTTCAATAAGGCGCTCTTCCATCATCGGCGCCAAATCTGGGCTTAGATTTATATATCCATTTAAAAGTGGCGGATCCTTAAAAAGATAATAATTTAAAAAGTTGGCTGTGAAATCATGCCCCACACCAATAATGAATTTTGCAGTCCGGTATTTTTGATCAATATACGGTATCAATTCCAACCCGATGAATTCAAAAAATTTTGCGCCTTTGTCACCCGGCATAAATGTGTTTTCGTCGTAAGAACAATCATCATAACGAGAATCGCCCTGCATAACGCCCACTACTATGGACTCTGGCATATCTTCCCAATAACTGAAATAATCTACGTTTCCGGCAACTGGCTCAAAAAGATAATCGGCGTCCAGCACCAAAACTATAGGGTATTTTTTATCAATATTGCTGTCGTAATTTCTTGGAAGTTGAATTTTCAACCTTCGAGATTCGCCAAGTTTGGCCGAATCAAACTCTTCGTAAATAATTTGGGAAAAACAATTCAGGTTCAATAAAATGCAAAAGGCGAAAAGCAGGAATTTTTTCATTGGTTAGATTTTTTTTTTAAACTTCGGAAAGATAACAATTTTTGAATTTGTTGTTTTGCGAAATAAAAAAATAGCCAGAAACTTAGAGCTTGAGTCGCTTTCTGTTATAAATAGGAAGTAAAATCAGCGAAAGCACGCCGAAAAAAAGAATGGACGCAATGTTTGAAATCCAAACAATCCAGCCAAAGGCAACGCCAACAGTTTTTGCAATTCCGAAAACAGTTAAAATACCTGCAACCGCTGCAGGATACGTTCCGAAACCACTATTTGTAAACGCAAATGTAAAACTGCCTACCACAAAAGTGATGATTATGGTGCCAAATGTAATATTTGCAGTATCTGGCAACGCATGGAGCGCAGTATAAAAAGATAATAAATAAAGCCCCCAAATGATAAAGGTATGAAAAATGAAAGCCCCTTTCTTGCGCATTTTCAAAATACTGAAAACACCTTCTTTTAGACCAATTACAAAGTTTTTCAATTTTTTGTTAATATTGGATTTTGAAAATTTAATGTAAAGCGGGACACATATTGCAAGAAAGACAATGCCCAAAATGATAACGTAAAAGATAGATACGGGAACATTTTCCGACATATAACCGTACAAGGCATCAAATTTTATGATTAGGGCCAAAACAGTAAAAATCAATAGAAAAAGAAGGTCTACAACTCTTTCAGAAATAATGGTTCCAAAACCTTTTTGAAAAGGAACGCCTTCGTATTTGTCCAAAATAATGCCCCTGGAAACTTCGCCGCTTTTCGGAATAAAGATATTCATCAGGTAAGCCACGGAAATTGCCATAAAATTATTGGCCAACTTGGTTTTATATCCTAACGGTTCCAACATAAAACTCCAACGATACGAGCGGGAAATATGGCTCAATACACTGAATACAACCGAAAGCAGCACAAAATAATAATTTGCATCGGCAAAATATTTCTTTGTTTCTGCAAGTTGTTGGGGGGTGAAAGATTGATAAATATACCAAATCAAGAAGACTCCCAGCCCAAGGGGAATTGCGATCTGCAAAAATTTTGAAAGGGAGCGGCCCAATTTAGCGGAGTAAGTTTGTTTCCTCGTCTGGAAAAACCAAGGCAGGTTTAAAAGCTTTTGCCTCTTCCACTTCCATTAATGCATAGGTAATGAGGATAAGCACATCACCAGGGGCTACGCGTCTAGCGGCAGCACCGTTTAAAGTGATTTCACCACTATTTCTAGGGCCAGGAATGGCATATGTTTCAAGGCGTTCGCCATTATTGTTGTTTACTATTTGGACTTTTTCGCCTTCAATAATGTTGGCTGCGTCCATTAAATCCTCGTCAATAGTGATGCTGCCAATATAATTTAGATCGGCGCCGGTAACTTTTACCCTATGGATTTTAGATTTTACTACGTGTATTTGCATGGTGCAAAGATATTAATTTAAAGGTATATTGTCGATGAGCCGGACTTCGTCCGCAAATGCTGCAATAAAAGCTCTGTACTTCGTGTCTTTGTTTTTTCGCTTTGCGGTTTTGAGTGTTTTTTCGTTTGCTATTTCGAAATATTCCAATTTCAAATGGGGATTTCGCAAAAACCGTTCCGCAACCAGAGCGTTCAATTCATTAATGGATTTGGAACTGAATTTTTCCCGGACTTCTTGTAATGTTTTATAAATGAGTGCTGCTTCTTCAAATTGTTTTGCAGTAAGTCGTTTGTTACGTGAACTCATTGCAAGCCCGTTTTTTTCTCTTAAAATGGGACACCCCACAATTTTTACAGGAATTTTTTCAATATCCACCAATTTTTTCACAATCTGCAATTGTTGAAAATCCTTTTCGCCAAAGTAGGCTGTATTTGGTTTCACGATTTTTAAAAGCTTGCTTACAATGGTTCCCACTCCATCAAAATGTCCTTTTCGGTGTTTTCCCTCCATTTCATTTTCGAGGTTTCCAAAATTGTACTTTTTCGCATATACCGAAGCATCATATAGGTCTGAAACTTCTGGCAAGTAACCAATCACATTTCCTTTTAATTTTTTTAATAGTAAAATATCATCATCGGGAGTGCGCGGATATTTTTCTAGATCTGCACTGTTGTTAAATTGTGTTGGGTTTACAAAAATGCTCACTACCACCACATCATTATCCTCTAAAGCATTCTTTACCAACGATATATGCCCTTCATGCAATGCACCCATTGTTGGCACAAAACCTATTTTGTCACTTTTTGCTACGGAAGACAAGGCTTGTACCAAGGTTTCTTTTTGGGTATGTATTACCATAAAAATTGGGTTAAGAGCGGGCAAAATTAATATATTAAAGACAATCTACATAAATTTTCGTAATTTTGCGTGTTTTTAAGCGCCTCGAGACATTGGGGCAAATTGCAAATAATTCCTAAATACCCAATAGATGAAAGATAAAAGAGTCTTGTATGTGTCTTCCGAAGTAATACCCTACCTTCCTGAGACCGAGATTTCTTCAATGTCGTTTGAAGCTCCACGCATGATTAACAACAATGGCGGACAGATAAGAATCTTTATGCCCCGCTATGGCAACATTAACGAAAGAAGACACCAACTGCACGAAGTGATCCGTCTTTCGGGAATGAACTTAGTAATCAACGATCTGGATATGCCTCTAATTATTAAAGTGGCATCTATACCCAAAGAGCGTATTCAAGTTTATTTTATTGATAATGAAGATTATTTTAAGCGTAAGGCAACCTATGCTGATGAAGAGGGAAATTTTTACAAAGACAATGACGAACGTGCCATTTTCTTCGCAAAAGGAGTAATTGAAACAGTTAAGAAATTAAATTGGGCGCCAGATATTATTCATGTCCACGGCTGGTTGGCTTCATTTCTTCCATTGTATCTGCGAAATTATTACGGTAACGAGCCCCTTTTTGAAAACAGCAAAATAGTTACCTCTGTTTACAATCAAAGCTTCGATGGAACGTTAGCAAAAAACACGATAGATAAAGTAAGGTTTGATGCCATAGATGACGAAGCCATAACTGAGCTTGAAGAACCCAACTATGTAAATCTTATGAAGATTGCAGTTAAGAATTCAGACGCAGTTATTATTGGTTCTGAGGAAATCCCAAAAGAGCTTGAGGATTTTATTAACACTCTTGATAAACCAGTGTTAAAATATCACAATATGGAAAATTTTTCCCAAGCATATTTAGATTTTTACAGCTCGAAAGTTTTAAAATAGATACTCCAACAATTTTACTGAAATGTTGACTCAATATTTCACCAAAACAATTTATAGAACAAATGAAAATTAAAAATTTGTTGCCCATTACAGGTGCTATTTTCTTTATAATAATTGTATCCTCCTCTTGTGAGAAGGATATTTCTACTTTAGGCTCTGAAGTGTTGGGAACAGAAACACCAAATGGTATTTTAGACGATTCCCAAACTGTAATAGCATACAGTCGAAAACTTGGGCCCGTACAAAGCAACAGATTGCCTGCCTATCAATTGGGCGTTTATAACGATCCCGTTTTTGGAAAATCTACCGTTAGCCTCTTATCACAATTAACCTTATCAGAAAACGATCCTATGTTTGGCGACAATGCCGAAGTAGACAGTGTTTTTGTGTATCTCCCTTATTTCAGTACAGCCACTACCGTAGATAGTGTAACCACATATGAATTGGATTCAATTTATGGAACTTCACCCATAAATATTACTATCTCTCCGTCAAATTATTTTTTAAGAGAATACGATCCCAATTCAGGTTTTGAAGAATTCCAAAACTATTATACCACCGAAGGCGAAACCTTTGAGCAATATTTGGATCCAGAGCTTACGGTGGTTGAAAATTTTATCCCCACCAAGAATGGATATATTCTTTATGAAGACACCGACGAGGAAATAGAATTACCCCCCGGGCTTCGGGTTAAGCTACCAATTGAATTCTTCCAAGAAAAAGTTATTGATATGGAAGGAACACCAGAGCTTCGAAACAGCAACAATTTTAAAAATTTTGTAAGAGGCCTTTATTTTAAGGCAAGCTCAGTATCAAACAACGGCAGTCTATTCATTTTTGACCCCTCAAAAGCCTATATTACAATATTTTATAGCTTTGACAACGAAGACGAGCCCGATGAAAGAGAAAACGGAACCTACAGACTGAATTTCAGCGGCATAAATGTAAACACCTTTGAAAACGAACTGCCCTCTCAAATTCAAAATGCCGTTGAAAATCCTAACATACAAACCGGTAATGAAAACCTCTATTTGCGCGGGGGCGATGGTATTATTTCTATTGTGGAACTTTTTGGAAAAGATGCTGACAACGATGGCGTGGCTGACGAGCTACAAACCCTTAGGGACAAAAAATGGCTTATCAATGAGGCAAATCTAATCTTCTATGTCAACCAAGATTTAATGGTTGGCGGTGCTACAGAACCTGAAAGAATTGTAATTTATGACCTAAAAAACAGTAATGTGCTGGCAGATTATAATTTTGACACTACCAATGGACTGGAACCTATAGATGCATTGAACATCCATTACGGAAAATTACAACGAGGCAGTGATGGCAATGGCCAATATTATAAAATGAAAATCACCAATCACATTAGCAATCTTATTAATAAAGACAGCACCAATGTACCGTTGGGCATTGTAGTTTCACAAAATGTACTTACTAGAACTACATCTAAACTTCAAAACCCGATGGAGCCCAATATTGAACAAGTTCCTACCAGTAGTGTAGTTTCCCCCGAGGGAACTATCCTGTATGGAAATGCGACCCAAAACCAAGAAAAAAGGTTAAAACTCCAGATTTATTATACTGAACCAAATTAAAACCCGCTTATGTGTGGAATTGTAGGCTATATAGGCAAAAGAGAGGCATATCCCATCATACTAAATGGATTGAAACGTTTAGAATACAGAGGCTATGACAGTGCAGGAATCGCGCTTTTTGATGGAACCGATATTCAACTTTGTAAGACAAAAGGAAAGGTAGCCAGTTTAGAGGAAAAAGCCGAAAATGAAATTTCACGCAAAGGCAACCTCGGTATTGGCCATACCCGTTGGGCCACACACGGGGTTCCAAATGATGTAAACAGCCACCCACATTATTCCAATAGCGGTGATCTGGTTATAATCCACAATGGAATTATCGAAAACTATGATTCCTTAAAAAAGGAATTAAAAAAAAGAGGCTATACCTTCACTTCAGATACTGATACCGAAGTTTTGGTAAACCTTATTGAGGATATCCAAAAAAACGAAAATGTAAAACTTGGAAAAGCTGTACAGATTGCATTAAATCAAGTTGTAGGCGCCTACGCAATTGCACTTTTTGACAGAAAAAAACCCGACGAAATTGTAGTTGCTAAACTGGGCAGCCCCTTGGCCATTGGTATTGGCGAAGACGAATTTTTTGTGGCCAGTGATGCTTCCCCATTTATTGAATTCACTAACAACGCCATCTATCTTGAAGATGAGGAAATGGCTATCATCCGTCTTGGCCGCGATGTAAAAGTCAGAAAAATAAAGGACGATAAATTAGTTGCACCCTACGTTCAAGAGCTTCAAATGAATCTTGAACAAATTGAAAAAGGAGGCTACGACCATTTTATGCTGAAGGAAATATACGAACAGCCTTCGGTAATAAAAGACACCTACCGCGGACGCTTACTGGCAGAAAAAGGCATCGTAAAACTTGGCGGACTTGAGGACTATATTGAAAAATTCATCAACGCAGACCGCATTATTATTGTAGCCTGTGGAACTTCGTGGCATGCCGGTTTGGTGGCCGAATATATTTTTGAGGATTTGGTGCGCATTCCCGTAGAAGTTGAATACGCCTCCGAATTCCGTTACAGAAATCCTGTTATTTCAGAGAAAGATGTAGTTATCGCCATTTCACAAAGTGGTGAAACCGCAGATACACTTGCAGCAATAAAGCTTGCAAAATCAAAAGGCGCGTTTGTTTATGGCGTTTGCAATGTTGTGGGATCTACCATTTCAAGGGAAACACACAGCGGTACCTATACCCATGCCGGCCCAGAAATTGGCGTAGCTTCCACGAAAGCATTTACCACACAAATTACAGTTTTAGCGATGATCGCGCTGCGTTTGGCCAAAGCCAAAGGTACTATTAGCCAAAGCGATTTTATGCTCTATTTACGCGAGCTGGAACTTATCCCAAACCATGTAGAAGAAGCTTTAAAGACTGACGGCAAAATTGAAGAGATTTCTGCAGTATTTAAAGATGCCCGCAATTTCCTTTATTTAGGAAGAGGGTACAACTTTCCGGTAGCTTTGGAAGGCGCTCTGAAACTAAAAGAAATTTCATACATACACGCCGAAGGCTATCCCGCCGCCGAAATGAAACACGGTCCAATCGCTTTGATTGACGAGCAAATGCCCGTAGTGGTTATTGCTATAAAAAGCGACCATTACGATAAAGTAGTAAGTAATATCCAAGAAATTAAGGCTCGAAAAGGTAAAATTATTGCGGTCGTTTCCAAGGGAGATACTGCGGTTAGAGAACTGGCAGACTACGTAATGGAAGTGCCCCACACACCAGAAGCATTGTCGCCCTTGGTTACTACCATTCCGCTGCAATTACTTTCTTACCACATTGCCGTAATGCTTGGCAGAAATGTGGACCAGCCCCGCAACTTGGCAAAATCTGTAACAGTGGAATAAATTTTAATTTAAACAATTTTCTTTATTCCGCTTTGCGAAATTTACAAGAAGTCCTTGTACAATTGAATAAGCAAGTAAAATCCCAAAAAAAGAATATTCCACATTGGCATGGCCTTTGAATAATAGAGTCGTACCAATTAAGAGTGCTGCCCAGATAAGGGCGTTTATTATAATAATTTTTTTCATTTTCCCAAATTTAATGTAATGGCCTGATTATACTTCTTCGGTTAGTGCCCAAATTTTAATTGCCATTTCCTATCTTATTGGTAAATCTTTTGAGCAAATTGTTACAAAATTCTTTTCAGTAGTTTAAATTTAAACTATGAAAGTAATTAATCTCATTTCGGGACCACGAAATCTTTCCACGGCGCTTATGTATTCTTTTGCGCAACGTGAAGATATGACGGTTTTGGACGAACCTTTTTATGGATTTTATCTGAAAAACGCTTTGTTGGAAAACGAACATCCTGCGCAAAAGGAAATTCTTCATACCATGGAATTGAGTGAAGAAAGAATAGTTGAAAACATCAATTTACTTTCAAACCAGAAAAACGTTTTCGTAAAAGGAATGGCGCACCACTATTTGACCGATTCGCCTAAATTTATTTTGAATTGGGAAAATGTGATTTTAATTCGTCATCCAAAAAAATTGATTGCCTCTTTTTCCAAAGTAATCCACTCGCCAACTTTGAAAGATATCGGCATCAAAAAAGCTTCGGAACTTTTTTTATTTCTGAAGAAAAACGGAAAAACCCCAATCGTAATCGATAGCGACGAGCTTTTGAAAAATCCCGAAGCCTATCTCAAAAAACTATGTGATTTGCTAAACATTCCATTTTCGGAAAAAATGCTAAGTTGGGAAAAAGGCGGGATTCCGGAAGATGGCATTTGGGCAAAACATTGGTACGGAAACGTTCACAATTCCGAAGGATTTGCCGTGCAAAAAAGCAGTTCACAACCTTGTCCAAAACATTTGGCACCTTTGCTGAAAGAAGCGTTGCCTTACTACGAAACTTTGAAAAATAATATTTTAAGTAATTGAAGTTTTAATATAGAAACTCCATAACTCATAACTCATAACTCATAACTAAAATAATGCTTCAAAAATCCAACCCCAAGAACGACAACATTCAAGTATTTATAAAAGACAAACTATATCCGCGAAGCGAAGCAAAAGTTTCGGTTTTTGACAGCTCAGTACAGGGCGGCGATGCCGTTTGGGAAGGGTTGCGCGTGTATCCCGAAGGTGTGGTTTGCTTGGACAAACACTTAACCCGCTTACAGGAATCTGCCAAAACATTAATGTTTGCAGACATTCCTTCGAAAGAATTCGTCAAAAAAGCTATAAAAGAAACGCTCGAGGCAAATGGAATGAATGACGACACACACATCCGTTTGACTTTGACGCGTGGGGAAAAAATAACCAGCGGCATGGACCCAAGGTTAAACCAAAATGGCTCCTGCCTCATTGTTTTGGCAGAATGGAAACCGTTGGTGTACGATAATGATCACGGCATAAAAGTAATCAGCACGAGCCAGCGTCGAAACTCTCCGCAGTTTTTGGACAGTAAAATACACCACAACAATTTGCTCAATAATATTATCGCGAAAATACAGGCAAACGTCGCTGGAAAAGATGCCGGTTTAATGCTTGACGATCGCGGTTTTATTGCAGAACTGAATGGAAGCAATCTTTTTATGGTGAAAAACGGAAAGGTGTTTACCCCTTTTGGTCACGCTTGCTTGCCCGGAATCACTCGAAATTCCGTGATTGAAATGTGCAAAAAGCACAACATTGAAATCATTGAAGCAGACATCACCCTTTCACAATTCTACAATGCCGATGGCGTTTTCGCAACGGGAACTATGGGCGAACTTACGCCCGTTGTTGAAATTGACGGGCGCAGCATTTCCAAAGATGATTTGCTTCAGAAAAAAATTATTACACTTTTCGGGAAAGAAGTTAGAGGTTTATGTGAAAAGCTTTAATTAATAAGAGTTAAGGGGATATATAAGTTGTTATTGCTTTTCCATAATAACATCAAATTTTTTAAAGATTTCCATTGCAAATTTCATTCAGAAAAAACTATCTTTGCACCGTTCAAAACAGGGGTGGTATTTTCACCCTTAGATAACTATAAAATAAACAGTTACTCATGTCACAAAGTACAGGAAAAGTTGCACAGATTATTGGCCCGGTAGTTGACGTTGCGTTTGATAGCGGCTCGGAACTTCCAAAAATATACGACTCTTTGGAGGTAAACAACAACGGAAACCTTTTGGTTCTTGAAGTTCAATCGCACATTGGTGAAAACATGGTCCGCACCATATCAATGGATTCAACTGATGGTCTTAGCCGCGGCGTAGCTGCAGTTGCAACCGGAGCGCCAATCCAAATGCCAATAGGCGATGATGTTTATGGCCGACTTTTCAACGTAATCGGTGATGCCATCGATGGTATCGGAAATCTGCCCAAAGCGGGCGAAAATGGGCTTCCAATTCACCGTGAGGCTCCAAAATTTGAGGATCTTTCAACTTCTACCGAAGTTCTTTTCACCGGTATTAAGGTAATTGACCTTATTGAGCCTTACGCAAAAGGAGGTAAAATTGGTCTTTTTGGTGGTGCTGGTGTGGGTAAAACGGTACTTATTCAGGAGTTGATTAACAATATCGCTAAAGGCCACGGTGGTCTTTCTGTATTCGCTGGTGTAGGTGAACGTACTCGTGAAGGGAACGATTTGCTTCGCGAAATGCTTGAGTCTGGTATTATAAAATACGGCGACGACTTTATGCATTCCATGGAAAATGGCGGATGGGATCTTTCAAAAGTTGACAAAAAAGCAATGAAGGAATCCAAAGCTACTTTCGTTTTCGGACAGATGAACGAGCCACCTGGAGCACGTGCGCGTGTGGCGCTTTCAGGTCTTACCATTGCTGAGTACTTCCGTGACGGAGCTGGCGAAGGACAAGGAAAAGACGTACTTTTCTTCGTAGATAACATTTTCCGTTTTACACAAGCAGGTTCTGAGGTTTCTGCACTTCTTGGGCGTATGCCTTCAGCGGTGGGTTACCAACCAACTTTGGCAACAGAGATGGGTGCGATGCAGGAGCGTATTACTTCAACAAAAAGAGGTTCCATTACCTCAGTACAGGCGGTTTACGTACCTGCGGATGACCTTACGGATCCAGCACCGGCAACAACCTTTGCCCACTTGGATGCTACAACCGTACTTTCACGAAAAATTGCTGAGCTTGGTATTTATCCAGCGGTGGATCCTTTGGATTCTACTTCACGTATTCTTACAGAATCAATCCTTGGTAAAGAACATTATGCTTGTGCCCAAAGAGTAAAAGAGCTTTTACAGCGCTATAAGGAATTACAGGATATTATTGCCATTCTTGGTATGGAAGAACTTTCCGAAGACGATAAATTGGCCGTAGGTCGTGCACGTCGTGTTCAGCGTTTCCTTTCACAACCTTTCCACGTTGCTGAGCAGTTTACCGGTATTCCTGGAGTTTTGGTTGATATTAAAGAAACAATCAAAGGTTTCAATATGATTATGGATGGCGAATTGGATCATCTTCCGGAAGCAGCCTTCAACCTTAAAGGAACCATCGAGGAAGCAATTGCCGCAGGTGAGAAAATGCTTGCTGAAGCTTAAAATAGTAATTAGAAGTTAGTATTGAGTATTTAGACTTTTACTCAATACTAATTTCTCAATACTCAATACTAAAAATATGTACTTAGAAATAGTAACCCCAGAAGCGTCCTTAGTGGCCGGAGAAGTTGAGAGCATCACCGTTCCCGGTGTGGAAGGAGAATTCCAAATGCTGAACAACCACGCTCCTATTGTTTCCGTTTTGCAGGAAGGAAAAGTGAAATTTAAAGGAAATCCAACCATTGCGGAAGGTTTTCAAAAGAAATTTACGCAGGAAGACGGCAAATGGGTACTGCAAATTTCTGGCGGCACTGTTGAATGTAACAACAATCGTGTGATGGTTTTGGCTGACTAATCAGCTGAAAATTCCAAATAATATAAAATCCCAAATTCCATAAATAGGAGTTTGGGATTTTTTTGTTTTCTTTAAACCCTTAAAGTTATATTAACATTGACCCAAACAATTCCCTGAGATTTGTAAATTTGCCAGTTCAGGAAAATTATGCAACTACAGCAAATAGATAGGGTAAAAACCATTACCAAAGAAGATTTTCTAAAAAATTACTTTAAGCCTCAAAAACCCGTTGTAATTGAAAGGTTTATTGAGGACTGGCCTGCATTTTCAAAATGGAATCTAGATTATATGGCCAATGTGGCCGGCGATAAAACGGTTCCACTTTACGACAACCGCCCGGTGAGCCACAAAGACGGGTTTAATGAACCCCACGCCAAAATGAGAATGCGTGATTATGTGGAATTGCTTAAAACCGAGCCCACGAAGTACCGTATCTTTCTTTGGAATATTTTAAAGGAGGTTCCGCAGCTTCAAAAAGATTTTGAGTATCCGGATTTTGGGCTGAAACTTATGAAAGGCCTGCCCATGCTTTTCTTCGGCGGAAAGGATTCATACACGTTTATGCATTACGATATCGATTTGGCAAACATTTTTCATTTCCACTTCGAAGGAAAAAAAGAAGTGATCCTTTTTGACCAAAAACAGAACGATTACCTCTACAAAATTCCGCATTCATTGATTACTCGAGAAGATATTGACTTTCATAATCCAGATTATGAAAAATGGCCGGCGTTGAAAAAAGCGGAAGGTTATATTGCCAACTTGGAACATGGAAACGTGCTGTATATGCCCGAAGGTTATTGGCACTATATGCGTTACATGACTCCTGGTTTTTCAATGAGCTTACGCGCCATTCCGAGAAATCCAAAGAACTTGGCTAAAGCTGTTTATAACATAGCCTTTATGCGCTATTTCGATCAATTGATGCGAAAACTGAAAGGCCAAAAATGGATCGATTGGAAGAATAAACAGGCAATTCTTCGAACCCATAAAGCGCTTTGATTTCTTAAGAATTCAGTATCTTTCCTTTAATTTTTCAAAAATGAAAGTCTTCGTAACAGTTTTTGCGCTTCTTTGTTTTCAGCTAACTTTTTCACAAGCATATTCGGGTCAGGGAGACGTTAAATTTCAGATTGGTGCCAATTTTCAAAATAACGGCACCGGCATTATGGGAAGCCTTGATTTTGGTGTAGGCGAAAATATTTCGCTCGGCGTGGCCTCTTCCTATCTTTTGGGAATTGATAAAATTACAAATGCAGATGGCGAAGAAGAGCCGTTTGCAAAATTTGAGGATCGCTTTGATTTTCGGGCTCGCTTCAATGCAAACCTTGGTAGCGTGATAAATGTAGATGAAAACTTTGATGTCTATCCCGGACTTTACGCAAGTCTCAAAAACTTCGGCGGCCATTTGGGCGCACGGTATTTCTTTACTAGTGGCTTTGGGATTTTTACTGAAGTAAGTGTTCCCATTTCAAAATACAATACCGATGCGTTAAGTCCTGCGGAAAAGCTTCATAATCAGGTTTCGGTGAATATTGGGGCTTCGTTTAATATTTAAAAATCTATTTGGAAATCTCTCCCACTTTTCCGTACACCAACTCCGGTTCCCACCCGCGATAAAAAAGATAATCGGCCAGCTTTTTTCGCTTTTTCTGAAGATTTTTTTCCGCATTCAACTGTTGCAACCGCTTTTCTGCCAAAGCTTCAAAAATTTTGTAATATTCTGAATCCGGTATTTCCCTTAGGGCAATCTGAATGTTGTATTTTGATATTTCGCGCCGCTTTAATTCATTCACGATCCTATTTCTTCCCCACTTTTTGGTTCTAAATTTTCCCCGTGCAAAAGCTTGTGCAAAGCGCGTTTCATTTAAAAAATTGTTTCGTAATAAATGATCAATTATTTGGTCTACAGCTTCCGGAATCATCCGCATTTCATACAGTTTTTGATTCACTTCTTTATGGCAACGTTCCTGATAGGTACAATAGCGTTCCATTCGCTTGGTAGCTTCCTCAACGGTGTATGTTTTGTGTGTGTTCAAACTGGAAGTAAAACTAACAAAAAAACCCCTTCCGAAGTAAGTCTTCAAAAGGGGTTTTGGTTATTTTATCAATTCACCATCTTTATCGTGAAAGTGATATTCGAGATACGTATATGCATCTCGAGGTTGGATTTTTACCCATTTTTTGTGCTCTAAAAACCATTTGGTACGCACACTCGGGAAACCTTTGGTTAAAAAGGCCGCTATAAAAGGATGCGTATTGAGCGTTATCTTTTTATAGTCTTTTTTGAAAAGGCGTTTTACCTCTTCATTAATTCTATTTATAACGATGATAGGTGCTTCAATCTCGCCGTCGCCTCCATTACTGGGGTCTTCTTCGCGAGTTTTTATGTTCATCTCTGGCCTAACTCGTTGGCGGGTTATCTGTATCAACCCGAATTTGCTTGGTGGAAGAATTTTGTGCTTTGCCCTGTCATCCTTCATTTCTTCGCGAAGGTGGTTGTAAAGCTGCTTGCGGTGATTGGCGTTTGCCAAATCGATAAAATCCACCACAATAATTCCTCCCATATCGCGCAACCTTAGCTGTCTTGCCACTTCAGTGGCTGCAATCATATTCACTTCCAGCGCGGTGCCTTCCTGTGTTTTTTGCTTGTTGCTTCGGTTACCGCTGTTCACGTCTATTACGTGCATTGCTTCGGTGTGTTCTATAACTAGGTAAGCGCCTTTGCTACCTGATACTGTTTTTCCGAAGGAAGTTTTAATCTGCCGTTCAATTCCGAATTTTTCAAACATCGGAACATTGCTGTCATAAAACTTTACGATATTGTCTTTTTTCGGTGCAATTTCCTGCACATAATCTTTTATTTGCAAGTAAAGGGTTTCATCGTCAATATGTATTGCAGAGAATGAATCGTTAAACATATCGCGTATTATAGATGCGCCCCTGTTTAGCTCGCTCAGCACTTTTGAAGGGTGGTGCGCCCCTTGTAGCTTCTTACACATCGCCCTCCAGCGGTCCATAAGGTTCTGTAAATCTTTGTCCAGTTCTGCTACTTTTTTGCCCTCGGCAACGGTTCTAATTATTACGCCAAATCCTTTAGGTTTTATACTTGTAATCAAGCGTTTTAACCTATCTTTTTCTTCGTTGCTTTCTATTTTTTGTGAAACAGAAACGCGGTCTGAAAACGGAACCAAAACAATATATCTTCCCGCTATGGATAGCTCGGAGCTTATACGTGGACCTTTGGTGGAAATGGGTTCTTTTACAATTTGAACCAAGATGGATTGATTGCTTTTTAAGGCATCATTTAAGTTGCCATGCTTATCAATCTCTTTTTCGAATGGAAAATTATTTAAGGTATAATCCTTTAACTTACCTGAGCTAACGCTTTTCACAAATTTCAATTGCGAAAGCACTTTTGGGCCAAGATCGTGATAGTGTAAAAAACCATCTTTCTCGTAGCCCACGTTTACAAAGGCGGCGTTTAGGCCCGGGACTGTTTTACGTATTTTGGCAAGAAATATGTCGCCAACGGTAAAATTGTTGTCCTCTTCCTCTTTGTGGAGCTCTATAAGCTTTCCATCCTTTAAAAGGGCAAAATCAACTTCTTGTGAACCGGACCTAATAAATAATTCGTAGTTCACGTTACATTAATTTTGTTGTCCCGAATTCAATTCGGGACTAATTAAACAATATTTTTCACAGATTTCATATAAAAATCCGGCGAAACTGCACCCAAACCAAAAGCCGGCTGTTGCAATCTCATTTTCAAAGAACGATTTTTCGTTTGTTTTATTCGGAAATAGCGCCAAAAAAGCAAAATTTCCAAAACACTTTTAAAACAGAAAAAGTAGTTTAGAAACTACTTTTTCTTTTTGTGGCGGTTAGCGCGACGTCTTTTCTTGCGCTTGTGAGTCGCTACCTTATGTCTTTTTCTTTTTTTACCACTTGGCATACTAAAGTCTTTTTTAATGTTCCACGAAAGCGGAACGGGTTAGAATTATTTTACGTCCACGTTGGTCTTTACACCTTCAACAAAAACTTTTGCAGGTTTAAAGGCCGGAATATTGTGAGCTGGTATTTTAATCGTTGTGTTTTTTGAGATGTTTCTTCCTGTTTTCTCAGCTCTTGTTTTAATAATAAAGCTTCCAAAACCTCTTAAATACACATTGTCTCCACCTTCCAAAGAGTTTTTCACTTCTTCCATAAAGGTCTCAACTGTAGCTTGTACTTCATTCTTTTCCATTCCTAGCTTTTCTGAAATCTTTGCTACGATATCTGCTTTTGTCATTACTTATAAATTTTAATTAATTATTCTTTTACTAGATTTTTTTTAGAGACCGCAAATATACATATTTTAAAATCAATAATTCAAACCTTAATCCTTTAAAATTTAAAGGGATATAGATTAATTTTACCCAATGCCAAAAATAAAGCTTGATTTTTCCAACAAACTCATTACGTGGTATTTACACAACAAACGTGACTTGCCATGGCGGAATACCGCAAATCCGTACCACATATGGCTTTCTGAAATTATGCTGCAGCAGACACGTGTTTTGCAGGGTTTGCCCTACTATTTAAAGTTTATTGAAGCCTATCCAAAAGTGGAAGATTTAGCGACTGCAACCGAAGAGGAAGTACTGAAAAACTGGCAAGGACTGGGCTACTATTCGCGAGCACGCAATCTGCATGCAACCGCAAAATGGATTTCGGAAGAATTTAACGGTGTATTCCCAAACAACTACCAGGATTTATTAAAATTAAAAGGCGTGGGCGATTATACCGCCAGTGCAATCGCCAGCATTTCTTTTAACCAACCCGAAGCGGTTGTGGATGGAAATGTATATCGTGTGCTATCCCGGGTTTTTGGAATTTCCACTCCTATTAATATAGGCCCAGGGCAAAAAGAATTTAAAAAGCTTGCGCAACAATTGATAGACACCACCCAGCCCGGCATATACAACCAAGCGATTATGGAATTTGGCGCGCGGTACTGTGTACCACAAAACACCGATTGCCCCAACTGTATTTTTAATGACAGTTGCATAGCTTTTCAGCAAAAAAAAGTGGCGGAGCTTCCGGTGAAAATAAAGGGAAAACCGGTGAAAAAAAGATATTTCAACTATTTGGTAATCCTTTCGGAAAACGAACGTACCATGCTGCAGCAACGTCTCGGAAAAGGAATATGGCACAAGCTGTATGAATTTCCTTTGATTGAAACTTCGGAAGAAATCACCCTTGCCGTTTTAAAAAAACTTCCACAGTTTCAAGATTTTTCAAAAAAGCTGAATATTGAAAATATTTCCCTTTTTAATGAAAAACCAGTTGTCCACAAACTTTCGCACCAACTTTTAAATACGCGCTTTTGGATTGTTGAAACTTCGGAAGCAAGTGAAAGCACAATCCCAATATCTGACGTAAAAAATTATGCAGTCCCTGTTTTGATAGAAAATTTTGTTTCAGAGTTTTTTGAAAATTATTGATTTTGCCCTTTTTATTATGCGAAAAATCAGTTCATATAAAAACTTAAAAATTGATTATATTTAAAACGCAAAATTTACCTTTGCATAAATTGAAAAGTTACAATTATGAGTGGAACATTGAACAAAGTAATGTTGATTGGGCATACCGGCGATGATGTGAAAATACATTATTTTGAAGGTGGAAACAGCTTGGGCCGTTTCCCCCTTGCTACCAATGAAACATATACAAACAAAACGACAAACGAACGTGTAACAAATACAGAGTGGCACAACATCGTGGTTCGGAACAAGGCTGCCGAAATCTGTGAAAAATATTTAAAAAAAGGCGATATGGTCTATATTGAGGGCCGCCTAAAAACCCGTAAATGGCAAGATGACAAAGGAATGGATAGATACAGCACCGAGATTCATTGTACCGATTTTACGTTCTTGACACCTAAGGGCGAGAGCAATAATACGGGTAGCGGCAACACAGGACAAGCTTCCCAAAAGCCACAGTCATCGTCAGCGCCCCAAAATAACAATTCAGTTTCTGAAGAAGAGGATGATCTTCCTTTTTAATGTTTAACTAAAACCAATACCTTGGACACGGAGCCCCCTGGTTTACTTTTCTTTTTTAATGTTTTGGATGTTGCCCAAATAACAAGTGGCGTAATGCTGGTTGTTCTTTTAGCCTGTTCGGCCCTTATTTCTGGTGCCGAGGTGGCTTTCTTTTCTTTAACTTCCTCTGATTTTGAAACCAACGAAGAAAAAACAATTGCAAAAAAACTGGGCATTGTCCAGCGCTTGCTTGCACGGCCAAAGAAATTGCTGGCCACTATTTTGGTTGCCAATAATTTTATAAATATCGCCATCGTGCTGCTTTTTGATTCCCTGAGCGATGATCTGTTTTCGGGAATTGAATCAAATTTTTACGGAATTGACGTTCGCTTTATTGTGGAAGTGGGTGTGGTAACGTTCTTTATTTTGCTTTTTGGTGAAATCCTTCCGAAGATATACGCCAACCGTAACCGAATCTCGTTTGCAGTATTTATGGCACAGCCGCTGAACGTTTTAGACACTTTACTATCGCCAATTAGTTTACCGATGCGCTCCGCTACTATTTATCTTCACGACCGCTACGGAAAACAGAAATCGAACATCAGTGTAGATCATTTATCGCAAGCGCTCGAACTTTCCAACCAAGATACCACTTTTGAGGAGCAGAAAATTTTGCAAGGAATTGTGACCTTCGGAAATACCGACACCAAACAGGTGATGAAAAACCGGATGGATATTTTTGCCTTGAACGAGGAGCAGCCTTTTAAGGAAATTCTGCCCGAAATTATCCAGCACGGCTATTCGCGCATCCCTGTTTACAAAGATAGTATGGACAACATTACGGGTATTCTATATGTGAAGGACTTGATACCTTATACAGACCGTAAAATATTGGACTGGAAAACACTTAAACGTGAAGCGTATTTTGTTCCCGAAAACAAAAAACTGGACGATTTGCTCAATGAATTCAAGCAAATGAAGATGCACCTTGCCATTGTTGTGGATGAATATGGAGGCACCAGCGGGTTAATTTCTTTGGAAGATATTATCGAAGAAATTGTGGGAGAAATAAGCGACGAGTTTGACGATGAAGATTTGATTTTTTCAAAGCTAGATGACAATACATTCGTTTTTGAAGGGAAAACCCCATTGAAAGATTTTTATAAAGTGATAAAACCAGAGGATCCCGAGATTTTTGAAGAGGAAAAGGGAGAGGCCGAAACACTTGCCGGTTTCCTCTTGGAAATTTCAAAAGGATTCCCAAAAAAAAACGAAGTAATATCTTTCCACAATTATGCGTTTACCATTGAAGCGTTTGAAGGCAAACGCATCAAACAAATAAAACTTACCATTGAAAATAAATAGTTACATTTTCCTTTTAATTTCCAGCCTTTTCATCCTAGCCTCATGTCAGGAAGATGTTTCAGTGAAACCTTCAGCCATGCTACGTCTTGATTATCCAAAGCCTGAATACCACACCATACACACCGACTGCCCATATTCTTTTTCAGTAAATGAAAACGCTACTATCTTCAACAAAAAAAAATGTGGGACAAACATCTATTACCCCGAAATGAAGGCCACTCTGTATATAACCTATCAAGACGTTCGGAATAACAATTTGGACTCCTTGCTGCAAGACGCCCAAAAACTGGCTTACGACCATACCATAAAAGCAAATAGCATACCTGAGCAACCCTATGTAAATCCAGACAAAAAGGTTTATGGCATGTTTTATATGATAAATGGAAACGCCGCTACCCAAGCTGAGTTTTACGCAACCGATAGCACTAACCATTTTTTGAACGGCGCCCTTTATTTTGACGCCAAGCCAAATTTCGATTCCATATATCCTGCAGTGGTTTACCTGCGCGAGGATATTCGGAAGTTGATGGAGACAATCACTTGGGAATAACACCGTTTCAGCTCCCTAGAAAAAAAGTTAACAATCCATTTGTAAAAGGTTCAGCAAGTTTTTGTAACTTTTGACTGTAAAACCCATAATTATGTTCAAAGTATATTCCCGTTACGGCGTATGGATTGCAATAGTTCTTATTGCATATTTTCTTATTTTAAAATTATTTGGCCTTCACCAATACCCAGTGTTGAGCTCATTGAATGGGCTAATTTTTGGTTTTGGAATATACATGGCCCTAAAAAAATACACCTCCCGAAAAAGCAAGTTTCAGTATGAAAAGGGGTTTGAGGTAGGTTTGCTTTCTGGCGGAATAGCCTCTATACTCTTTACAATTTTTATGGCTATTTATATGTATCAAATAGATGCCGAGTTTGCCGAAAATATTATGGAAGTTTGGAACTTAGAATACGATATGGGAACCCTCATGCTCGTACTATCTATTTTAATAATGGGCTTTTCTACCACTTTAGTTTTGACACTTGCTTTTATGCAACTTCTCAAAAATTCCTGGAATACCCAAGACGGGAATCGAAACACCTTTTAAACAAAAACGTTATCCAAAGCAGGATGAGTTACAAAAACTAAAACCAATAGAATATCTGAACAATTGGCTTTTAAAAGATTAAATAAAAATACTTTGTTGTTTCCTTTTTAAAAATTATATTTGCACCCGCTTTTACCGGACGGTAGAAGCATTTTGTTTAACTAATTTTATAAACGATTCGCTATGTACGCAATTGTAGAGATAGCAGGGCAGCAAGTAAAAGTTGCGAAAGACCAAAAGGTTTTTGTTAATCGTTTGCCAGTAGAAGAAGGAAAAAAAGTGTCTTTTGACAATGTTCTTCTTATTGGTGACGGAGACAACATAACCATTGGCGCCCCGGCTATAAACGGCGCTCAAATAGGAGCCAAAGTCGTAAAGCACCTTAAAGGTGACAAGGTTATAGTTTTCAAAAAGAAAAGAAGAAAAGGTTTCCGTAAGAAAAACGGACACCGTCAGTATCTTTCTGAAATCGTAATCGAGAGCATTGTAGCTTCAGGAGCTACACCCGCTAAAAAGGAAGAGGCTAAAAAAGCCGCTCCAAAAAAAGAAACCAAAGCAGCCGCTCCAAAAGCAAAAGCTGAAACCAAAAAAGCCGAACCAAAATCCAAAAAAGAGGTTGAAGTAAGCGAAAACTTGGTGACACGTGCAGAGCACCGCGCTGAAGACGCACAAATCGAAATAAACATCGATAAAGTGCTCCACAGTATTGGTACTGCAACAAAGGCCGAGGCAGATGATTTAAAACAAATCAACGGTATTGGTCCAGCCTACGAAGCTAGACTTAACGAAGTAGGCATCTATACTTGGGAGCAGATCAGTAAGCTTAAAGCGGCAGACCGCGAAGAGCTTTCAGCAATCGACGGAATTACCCGCGATAAGATTGAGGCAGACGAGTGGGTTAAGCAAGCGAAGGAATTGTTGAAAAACAAATAAACCGAAATCATTAATTAAAAAAGTATAAACCATGGCTCACAAAAAAGGAGTTGGTAGTTCCAAAAACGGTCGCGAATCAGAATCGAAACGTCTTGGCGTTAAGATTTTCGGAGGACAGGCTGCTATTGCAGGAAATATCATCGTAAGACAAAGAGGATATACGCACCACCCAGGTGAAAACGTATATGGTGGTAAAGATCACACTTTACACGCACAAGTGGATGGTGTTGTAAAATTTACCAAAAAGAAAGATAACAAGAGCTACGTTTCTATCGTTCCGAACGCTGAGGCTTAGTAATACACTTGTGTGATAATAAATAAAAACCTTCACGTTAATGTGGAGGTTTTTTTATTTTATAATTTTCTGAAATTCTGTAAGTGAAATAGAATTTTTTATCAGCGTCCACCGTTGCGCTTCGGGATAGTGAGTATATATAAAATCAGCAGGATTTGTCAAGAACCAAAAATCATCCGGCCCATTGCCATTGCCATAGCCTATAGCCCAAGTAATATCAAGCAGTTGCCACTGTCCGTTTATCTTTACCGCGTTCCAAGTGTGGGTGGGCTGCATGTTTTTTTGAACTTTCCCCGAATAATCTTTTGTGAAACCATGCACTACTTCAGCTGAAACTCCAACATCCCCACAAAGTCTTGTAAAAAGAAACGCATAGCCACCGCAGAGCGCCATCTTTCGTTCTAAAACTTTTTTGATTACATTTTCTTCGGAAATATAAATTTTCTTTTGAAGCTTTGGGCTAAGTCTTAATTCGTTATCATAAGAAATATTGGAGGTTATCCATTTGTAAATAGCAAAAACCCTTTCCTTATCGGAAGTTGCGTTTTTTATGATCGAAGAAGCGAGTTTAGCTGTAGAAAAAGTAGCTTTATTACTATGGGAAAAAGATTTCTCATTACTGTGGTCTTTTCCAATTATAGAACCTATTTGTCCAATGGAATTAACCGAAAAACATAAAAAAAATATAATTATAAATTGCTTTCGCATAAATCTAAACTGATTTACTTGAAAACGCAAATACTAAAAACATATTGAAAAGGAATGTGTTAAAACTTATTTGAGCAATTCCTTCAAATCTTTTTCCGAAACATTAAGCAAGCCCACTTTCGGCAATCGCCGTGTAAGTTCACGCCAGTTTTCATCTTTTTTATAAATCTCTTGAAGCATTTCAGTGGCGCGCACAAGTTGGTTATCATTTGCCAGTGTTATGGCCGTCCAGTATTGCATTTCCAAATTTTCGGGAAACATTTCCATCGCTGCATTATAAGCTTGCATGGCGCTTTTCATTTCATTTTTTTCCACGTATAGATCGCCTTGATTCATATGCTCATAGGCTCTATATACTTTTAAGAGTCTGTCTATTTCTTTTATTGGGTTTTCAGAATCATCAACCCGTAAATCAATTAATTTGTCATTCCAAGGCTCTCTGGAAGCCTTAGCGGCAAAAACCACCAGCGCAGTAGATTGTTTTCCGCGAATATCGCCTCCTTCATTTTGTGCAGCCTGCAGGACCATTACCATTCTTTCAGCCAATGGCAGTTCGCTATTCTCTTTCCAGGCTTTTTCCATTGCCGGCACCACTTTATCGGTAAGCATCATATTTGCCTGTACCGAAAAGTTTTCGCCATTGGCATGGCCTGCAAAATCAATACAACTCTTGCCCGTGTGTGTTGCGACTCTTCCCTGCTTATCCAAAATTGCAACTTGTCTAAAATCCCTTCCTTCATCATCACTCAACAAAATATTTAAAGCCTCTTGGGGGGATTTTCCTTCTTTAAGCAAATCCAAGCCACGAAGTCCAAAGGATTTATTTGTAAACGATTGGGTGGCAACAACACCAACACCAGCTTCTCCCCAAGAGACTGCAGTGCCTACGCTGAACCAATGGCTCTGAACGGCCACTGCCATCTCGCCCGTCTTAGCATCCCGGGCAACTATGGAATATGTGTGCGCTAACGGATCGTTGGGCTTGGCGGGTTGCGCAAGAACCGTATAAGCTGAAAAAAGGCTTAGTATAAGGAGTAGATGTTTCATTATTCATTGATTTAATACCTAAAGGTAAATTTTTATTGTAAGAATTCAGCCATTTTCATTGCTCTAATATTATTTCTAACACTGTTATGCCATATTATTATTTTGTGCAGCTGGCTAATTGTTTGGGCTCAATATTCATTAAAATATGGTATTTTAGTGCTCTTAAAATAACTTTTTTGAATATTTTTTGAATGTTGAACTATATACGCCTTTCTATTCTTTTAATCTGTGCTGTAGGATTTTCGCAAGAAGGCCAAGATACAATTTCAACTAAAAATGATACCGCTTTCACGGCTCTTAAGGATTCCCTCAAGACCATGCAGGACCGAACGGACTACCTGCTGTTTGAAGGAAAATATGACTCAGTAATCTTAAATTCCATTGACAATATAAAATTTGCTGAACTCATAGGCGATATGGATGCTGCGTATTATTCAAGGTATGTTATGGGCGCAGCTTTTATTTACTTGAAAGATTTCAAGAATGCTCACGAGTATGGTGAAGATTATTTAAGTTTCTCAGAAAAATCAAAAGACGAATTAAAAATTGCCCGTGCCTATAATTTTATGGGGGCGCTTTACCTAGCCGAAAAAAAATATGACTCTGCACTCTCTTTTTTTCAAAAGGCGCTTCCACTTTCACAAAAAAGAAAAGACACCTTAGATGTCGCTATGGTGTATTACAACCTATCGGAATCTTACCTCAACCAAGGCGACAAGAAAAAGGCGTACAACTTTTTTAACAAGGCTAAAGAAAGGATAGAAGCTTTAAAATTTAAGGGCCTAACAACTGAAATGAACTTGTTGCAAGGAAAGCTTAACCTTTCCTCAAACAAAACTGAGGAAGCTATTGCAAATTTTAAAGAGGCAATTGCTTTTTCAGAAAAGGGAAACTATATTGATGATGTTTTAATCGAAGTTTATAAAGAATATAGTGAGGCTCTTTTTAAAGTTGGTGATTATAAGGAGGCTTTTTTAGTGCGAAAAAAATTCGACAGCCTTACTGCAATTCAGTTTAAGAAAGAAAAAGTAATGGCCATTCAGAACGCGGCAGCACAGTTTAGCGTAAATGAATACAAAAAGCAGGCACGGCAAGCCGAATTAGAAAAAAAATTGATTTCAGAAAAAATATTGTTCAACAATATTCTACTTGCATTTTTTATAGGCGCTGTCATCTTGATGGGGCTATTTTTGATAATTCTATACATATCGCACCGAGGTAGAAAAAAGCTCACTCTTACTTTAAAAGAGAAAAACCAACAATATTTAAAAGCTAAAGAGAAATCAGAAAAATTGGCCTTGGCAAAAAGCAAGTTTTTTTCAACTGTTAGTCATGAATTGCGCACACCCCTGTATGGTGTTATTGGCCTAAGCTCTGTACTTTTGGAAGACGAGTCGCTAAAAAATCATCAAGCAGATTTAAAAAATTTAAAATTTTCGGCAGATTACCTTTTGGCTCTTATTAATGATGTGCTTCAAATAAGCAAATTAGAATCCAATACGCTTGAGGAAATAAAAGCACCATTTAATTTAAGGGAATTGGCCCAGTCCATAGTTTCCTCTTTTCAATATGCCCTGGTTCAAAATAAAAACAAGTTACATGTAGACATTTCAGAAAATATTCCAAACACTCTTGTGGGCGACCGCGTTCGCCTTTCTCAAATATTGATGAATTTAGTGGGCAATGCTATTAAATTCACCACAAATGGTGATATTTATATTTCGGCTCAAGAAGAATCAATTTCTGAAAATGAAGTGACTATACATTTCAGTATTAAGGATAACGGCATTGGCATTCCAAAGGAAAAACAGAGAGCCATTTTTGAGGAGTTCCAGCAAGTAGATTCCGAAGATTTTAAAATACAAGGAACAGGGCTTGGACTTACCATTGTAAAAAAATTACTAGAGGCATCAGATTCTGCTATTAATCTTAAAAGTGAACCCGGAGCGGGATCTACCTTTAGCTTTACGTTACGTTTTCAAGTATTAAAACATCTGCTACAAGATAAAATACTTGATGATAACAATATCTTAAAGGGCAAAAAAATACTTGTGGTAGATGACAACAGAATAAATCAAATAGTCACAAAAAAAATACTCGAAAATTACGGGATGAGCTGCGATATTGCTGAAAACGGAGCTATTGCCGTAGAAAAATTAAGCACAGAGACTTTTGATCTTGTACTAATGGATATAAACATGCCCGGGAAAGATGGGATTGAAACTACCCGAGAAATAAGAGGATTCGACAAATCAACTCCCATTGTTGCGTTGACAGCTATTGAAGTTGAAGAAATGAGAAATAGAATTTTAGCATCTGGCATGGATGATATTATTGTTAAACCCTACGATACAGATAAATTTTTGAAAATAATACTTCAAAATTTAAACCAGGAAGAAGAGTCAGAGCAACAAATTAAAAGCTTTATGATGAAGCAATAAAAAATCCCAAGCAATTACTGCTTAGGATTTAATTATTTATTTCATCTTTAAAAGTTATCCCTTCAGGCTCGCACCCAAATATTCACGATTCATTCGGGCAATGTTTTCCAGAGAAATCCCTTTTGGACATTCAATTTCACAGGCACCGGTATTGCTACAGTTTCCAAAACCCTCCTTGTCCATTTGTGCAACCATATTAAGCACACGTTCGGTAGCTTCAATTCTTCCCTGCGGGAGCAATGCAAACTGGCTCACCTTTGCAGAGGTGAAGAGCATCGCACTGGCATTTTTACAGGCTGCCACACAGGCGCCGCATCCAATACAAGTGGCTGCGTTGAAAGACTCATCGGCATCATGCTTGTTTACTGGAATGGTGTTGGCGTCAATAGTATTTCCAGAAGTATTTACGGAAATATAGCCCCCTGCTTGCTGAATTCTATCAAAAGAGCTTCTGTCCACAACCAAATCCTTTATTACCGGAAATGCTTTTGCGCGGAACGGTTCTATCACAATGGTGTCGCCATCATTGAACATTCGCATATGCAATTGGCAGGTTGTAACCAATCGGTCTGGACCGTGGGGTTCACCGTTTATTTGCAGTGAACAACTTCCGCAGATACCTTCGCGACAATCGTGATCAAAAACTACGGGCTCTTCGCCTTTATTTATTAATCCTTCGTTGAGAACATCGAGCATTTCCAGAAAAGACATGTCACCTTCTACTCCGTCAATAGGATATGTTTTTAGCTCTCCTTTTGTTTGACTATTTTTCTGTCTCCAGATTTTTAGTGTTAATTTCATAATCTATTTGTATGATCTCGATTTAACTTCAATATTCTCATATTCCAATTCCTCTTTGTGAAGCACTTCATTTCCTGGATCTCCTGTATATTCCCATGCTGCAACGTACATAAAGTTTTCGTCATCGCGCAGGGCTTCTCCCTCTTCGGTTTGGTATTCTTCACGGAAATGGCCGCCACAGCTTTCATTTCTGTGAAGTGCGTCTTTTGCAAAAAGTTCACCCAACTCCAAGAAATCTGCAACGCGGGTAGCTTTTTCTAGCTCGGCATTCATTTCGTTCATTCCACCGGGAACCTTTACATCTCTCCAGAATTCTTCGCGAAGTGCTCTAATTTCTGCCATCGCAGATTTTAAGTCTTCAGCATTACGTGCCATTCCACATTTGTCCCACATAATATGGCCCAATTTCTTATGAAAATGATCTACAGAATGTGTTCCTTTATTGTTTACCAACTTCTCCAAAAGCTCGCGGACCTTGTTCTCGGCTTCGTCAAATTCTTTTGTATCTGTTGGGATTTTTCCTGTTTTGATATCTTTTGAAAGGTAATCGCCAATAGTATATGGCAATACAAAATAACCATCTGCCAAACCTTGCATCAATGCCGATGCTCCCAAACGGTTTGCCCCGTGGTCACTAAAGTTGGCTTCCCCAGTTACGTAGCAACCCGGAATGGTGGACTGCAAGTTGTAATCTACCCAAACGCCGCCCATAGTGTAATGCACCGCAGGATAGATCATCATCGGGGTTTCGTATGGATTTTGATCAACGATTTTCTCATACATTTGGAAAAGGTTTCCATATTTATTTTCGATAACCTTTTTTCCAAGTTTTGTAACTTCTTCCTTGCTAGGATTATGGTTTCCGTGGATTGCAGCCTGCTCTTTTCCGTAGCGCTCAATGGCAGAGGCAAAGTCAAGATATACAGCCTGTCCTGTTTTATTTACTCCAAAACCTGCGTCGCAACGCTCTTTTGCAGCACGTGAAGCAACATCGCGTGGCACCAAGTTTCCAAAGGATGGGTATCTTCTTTCCAAGTAATAATCGCGTTCTTCGGCTGAAAGATCATTCGGCTTTTTCTTGCCTTGGCGAATAGCTTCAGCATCTTCCTTCTTCTTCGGAACCCAAATTCTTCCATCATTTCGAAGGGATTCAGACATCAAAGTCAGTTTACTTTGATGATCGCCAGAAACAGGAATACAGGTGGGATGAATTTGTGTATAGCATGGATTTGCGAAATAAGCACCTCTTTTGTGTATTTTCCACGAAGCGGTAACGTTACTTCCCATAGCATTTGTAGAAAGGAAGAAAACATTTCCGTAACCTCCCGAAGCAATAACCACGGCGTGGGCGGAATGTCTTTCAATTTCTCCCGTTACCAGATTGCGGGCAATTATTCCTCTTGCTTTCCCATCCACAATCACCAAATCAAGCATTTCGTGACGGTTGTACGGTGTGATTTTGCCACGGTTTATCTGGCGGTTCATTGCGGAATACGCGCCTAAAAGCAATTGTTGTCCTGTTTGTCCTTTCGCGTAAAAAGTACGCGAAACCAAAACGCCTCCAAAAGAACGGTTGTCTAAGTATCCACCATATTCCCGCGCAAAGGGAACGCCCTGAGCCACACATTGGTCAATAATATTTGCCGAAACCTCAGCCAGGCGGTACACGTTTGCTTCACGTGAACGGTAATCGCCCCCTTTTATAGTATCGTAAAACAATCTGTAATTTGAATCGCCATCGCCTTGGTAGTTTTTGGCTGCGTTGATACCTCCCTGTGCTGCAATGGAATGTGCACGGCGCGGAGAATCTTGATAGCAAAAGGTTTTTACGTTATAACCCAATTCTGCAAGGGTTGCTGCGGCGCTTCCCCCGGCAAGACCAGTTCCCACCATAATGACGTCAATATTACGTTTGTTGGCAGGGTTTACCAGGTTTATATCGTTTTTATGTTTTGTCCACTTATCGGCTAAGGGTCCTTTGGGTATTTTGGAATCTAATTTCGACATCGCTTTTTCTTTTAGTGGAGTTGATTAAAATGAAGGTAAAGGGCAATGAAAATAAAGCCTAAGGGAATAAATATTGCGTAAAACTGTGTGAATGCTCTTAATCCTCTTGAATATTTATTGCTCCAGCCCATACTTTGGAAAGACGAAGAAAAGCCATGCCAAAGGTGAAGCGCTAACAATACAAAAGCCAAACAATACAAGCCAGTACGTACCGGGCTTTCAAACTTGTGCACCAATTCTGGATAATAACGCGTGGCGTCCAGCGTGTTGCCTTCAACGTATTTATACACTATTTCCGGAAACCAAAAATCGTAAAAATGAAGCCCCAAAAACGCCAAAATAACAGCGCCGCTGATAATCATATTGCGCGAGGCCCAAGTAGAGTTTCTGTTTCCCTTAAAGGATTTGTAACTGATCTGTCGCGCATTGTTGTTTCTTATTTCGAGTATAATACCCATAATAAAATGGAAAACTACCCCAAAAATCAAGACGGGCTGTAGGACAAACTGCACCAAAATATTGTGCCCCATAAAATGGGACCAACTATTAAAGGTATCTGGGTCTATGACCGAAGTGACATTGATGGTGAAGTGTTGTGCCAAAAAGAAGACAAGAAACAAGCCGGAAAGCGCCATAGCAACTTTACGTGCAATTGAAGAGGATAATATTGCCATTATGGTTTTTATTTCGAGAATTCGGACTACAAAAATACACTACCCCGCAACCATTGCCAAAAAAATGTAGCTTCAACTTGCTTATTTAGACTTGATATAACCTGCCGATTCTTTCCCGCACCGAAAAGCAATACAATCCAGTTTAAAAAAAATGTTATTTTTTTTATAAAACGAGGTTAATTGATTAAATATTAACTACTTAAAGTAATTATTGTTGTAAATTAATTTTTCAACATAAAAAAAAAGAAAAACTATGAAACCATTAAGAACACTTTTAATTGCCACTTTTTCCATAGCGCTTTTTTCGTGCGGAAATACGCAAACAGCAACTACGAGCGTAGAAAATACGCCAGATACAAAAGGAACCATTAGAGAGGTGGCCGATCCGGATGACAATAGATGGAACAGAAATTCTGACCAAACAACCAGTTCCACAAATGCTCCAACACCTACCTCTACTGACCGGACTATGAATAAGTCCAATTCTAGCAGTTCTGATATGAATTCAAATAAGAATATGAATTCCAATAGACAAATGAACCAGCAGAGCACTATGACTTCTACCGCTCCACGTAAACTTAATGATAACGAAATTGAAGTTTACTGGATTGGACTAAAGAAAGTAGATATGACCTCTATGTACGACTATGTAAACATGAGTGAAGACCAAGTTTTAAAATACCAGCGTGGCTATGCAGACTATATTGATAGTATGCAAAATAAGGATATGCGCTTAACTATAGACCAAAAGGACTTGTTAAAGCAACGTGATGGGATTCTTTATGACATTCTAAAGCCCGCACAGTATGATAAGTACAAAGAGTGGAAAAAGATGAATCCAAACTACGGAATGTAATTTTCCATAAATAAATTTTGAAAAAAGAGGCTGAGGCCTCTTTTTTTTATTGCTATTTTATTTCGAGAAGCTGCGTTGCAGCATTGCTTCCCATGGCTATTGCGATCTTATATTTTCCCTTGGGGAGATAAAAGGTATCGTTTTCGGCCTTTTTCAATTTGTTATCGGTTTTATCTAAAGCTTTACTTGCTTTTTCAGAAATAGAAAGGTCATAGTTTAACACATTCACGCCTTTGGTTGCATCCATAAAAATAGTGTGCAATTCTTTCCCTTCTTCTGTTTTGATGGTGATGGATGCCTTTCCGTCTTGCGGACTGTAAAACTGAATCTTGACTTCCGGTTCATAAACTTCGCCCCAAGTACTGAATTTGCTTCCCCAGCGCGGTGAAAAGTTTACGGGTTCCATTTCCGCAAACACCACCTCATTTTTATTGGTTGTATTCAGTTTTTGTAGCAAGGCTATGTCTGCAATATAAATTGACCTTCCGTGGGTTCCTAAGACCAAATGTTTTGCTTCTGACTGAATTACCAAATCATGCACCGCCACATTGGGCAATTCTTTTGAAAAGACTTCCCAACTTTCCCCGCGATTGAAAGAAACATAGGCACCGTTGTCCGTTCCCAAATACAGCAAATCTTCATTCATTGGGTCTTCCTTGATAACATTTACGGGCGAAGCTGGCAGGTTGCTGCTGATGTTCTTCCAAGTTGCGCCATAGTTATCACTTACATACACATAGGGCTTAAAATCATCCCAGCGATAACCGTTTAAGGTGACATACACCCTTTCCTTTTTATGCGAAGAAGCAATTGCGCGGCTCACCCAAAGATCCTTTGGAAAGGTGTCCGAAATTTTCGTCCAACTACCGCCAGCATCTTTTGAAACGTACACCAAACCATCATCGCTACCGGTGTAGAGCAAGCCAAATTGGAAGGGCGATTCGCTCAGGCTGGTCAGGGTTCCGTAGGCTACGTTTCCGGGTTTTCCGCCTTGCGTTAAGTCTTCCGAAATGGCCGTCCAATCATCGCCCTGGTTCATGCTTCGCATTAATTTATTTCCGCCCAAATAAAGAATGTCTTGATTGTGGGGACTCAATACTATAGGCGTTTGCCAGTTGAAACGGTACGGACTGTCGCCGAGTTCGTGTTTGGGTTGAATATAAACTGGCTCTCCTCCTTTTCTATTCAGCCTATAATAATTGCCAAACTGAAATCCTGTATAAACAATATCGCTGTTTCTACTGTCTATCTGCACGTGCATGCCATCGCCACCCATGAGGAACTCATACGGGTATTTGCCATCCTGCATCCAGCCTGGATTTGCTTCATAATCGTGTGGCCCTACCCAAACGCCATTGTCCTGCAACCCTCCGTACACATTATATTTTTTTTTGTGATCTACATTTACGGAATAGAATTGGCCCACTGCTGGGGCGTTGTTCTTTATCCAGGTTTTGCCATCGTCATAACTTATGTTTACCCCACCGTCGTTGCCGTCAATCAAATGGCCGGACATCTTAGGGTTTATCCACAGCGCGTGGTGGTCTGCGTGTACGTTATCTGCACTGATGCTTGTGAAGTTTTTTCCGCCATCGGCAGATTTTAGTATGGGTACGCCGTACACATATATTTTATTGGCATCGCTGGGGTCCACGTGAATTTTTCCGAAGTAATACCCGTAAGAATAATACAGATCGTCCAAAAAGCCTTCGTGGGTTTTATTCCACGTTATGCCGCCATCGGTACTTTTATAAACCTCAGCGCCTATTACCGGCGTATCAAACAACTGGCTGTTGGCATCTTCCAGATATTTTGCCAAATCTTCAGGTTTTACGGTGCCTACACGAATCATTTGTTTTACGTTTTCGGCGCGATATTTTTCCTGAAAGCCATTCATTTTGAGGAATTGGTTCAGTTTTTTTTCATCCAAGGCTAGAAAGGCAGCCACGTCCATTGTTTTAAAATCGTCTTTGGTAAGGATATCCGTCTCCTCTTTTTTGGGTTCTTCCTTTCGGTGAAATTGGTTGTCAACAATCAAATAGACCGTATTGTCATCCACCACGGCAGTGCCCATACGGCCCATGCCTTTTCCTACTGGCAAACCGCTATTTTCTGTGGAAACCTTGGTCCAGGTGCTTCCCGCATCGGTGCTTTTGTAAACGCCGCTGCCCTCGCCGCTGCCGTCAAAGTTCCACGCCTTTCGGTCTTTATCCCACGCCGTGGCATACATAGTATTGAAGTTTTTCGGATTGGCGGAAATTTCAATAATACCCGTTTCATCATTTATAAAAAGGGTTTTGTTCCACGTTTTACCTCCATCGGTGGTTTTAAAAACGCCACGCTCGACATTGGTGGAATACAAATGCCCCACTGCGCCCACGATTATTTCATTTGGATTGAAAGGGTTTATAAGAATACTGCTAATGTGGTGGCTATCCATAAGCCCCATATTTTGCCATGTTTTACCTTTGTCATCGCTTTTCAGCAAGCCGATTCCGGCATAGGAGGAACGAGAGGCATTTACCTCGCCAGTGCCTACCCAAATGGTGCCTTTTTGCCAATCTACCGCCACGCAGCCCACGTTTTGCGTAGGGCTGTTGTCCATAACGGGGGAAAAGGAGGTGCCGTTATTGTTGGTGTACCAAAGTCCGCCGCTGGCATAGCCCACGTAAAACTCTATGGGATTATTTGGGTTTACGGCAAAATCTACCACCCGGCCGCTCATAATAGTGGGGCCAATGCTTTTAAAGGGCAGGTTTTTAACTGGGGAAGCGTGCGCCAATTGCGCTTTTTTGCCTATATCATTTTGTATTGTAGTTGATGAGGTTGCGGGCTGTTGGGCCAAGGCCACGGTTGTAGCGAGGCAGCACAAGAAAAAAGCAAAGGTTTTCATACAAGATACGTTTTGGATTGGGAAGGTAGTAAAATAGGGATAACAACGCAATGGGTTCACCCTTTTAAATGGAATTGGGCGTTCTTATACAAAGCAAATTAGGGAACTTGCCACCGAAAATATGCTTTCACGCGGGTTAGGACAAATAAATCTCTAATCGACTATGCTTCAATATTTTTTATTAACTTAGCCATATCTTTTCAAAAAGCAATTCTCGCTTTAAATAAGTTGGCTTCAAAAACAAGCACAAATCCCAAAAAAAATAAGCACAAGTTTACTAAGTAATATGTGCAACTTTCAACAAAAATTTGGGCATATTTTTTTTATCCGTTGCGCAGGAAGCAACAAATTCCCTTAATCAAAATACTTTTTTTAATAAGAGGTATGCCTTATCTTGTTGCCAAATACTACAGCATGGCAATAAAATACCGGATTACCCGCAGAAAAAACACAATGGACCCCAACAGCGCTCCGGCCTATATTATGCAGGCCGTGGGCCATAGAGAAGTTGATTTGCGCCACCTGGCTTATGAAATCAGCAATATGAGCACCCATACCGAAGGGGATGTTTTGGGGGTGCTAATTATGTTGGTAAAACAATTAAAACACCACTTGGCCGATGGTGAGACGGTGGTACTCGACGACCTGGGCAGGTTTAAGATTACTTTTCAGTGCAAGGCCGCTCCTAGCCCTGAGTTATTGGGAAAAAAAAGCGTAAAGAAATTTGGGGTCAATTTTTTGCCTTCCAAAGATTTTAAACGCTGGATGAAGGGCCATTTAAAAGTGCAAAAGGAAAAGAAGCGCTAACTATCTTTTCCGGATAATAAGCACCTCATCGTCTGAAAACTCCATCCAGGCCAAGTCGTAGATATAGTGGAACATTTTGTTGTGGGAGTTAATGTGGAAATGGGTATGGTACATGAACCGGAATTTCTTCTTTTCAAGCACGTTTCTATATACTTTTATTTGTGTTTTATTATTCCCAAGCAATTCAGATAAGATGGAATAGTTTCGCTTTAAGTAGCCGTTTATTTCTATGGCTGCCTGTTTGGATGCATAGCGAAGGTGTTTGTGGTACTGGTTTTTGCAATAGGTAGAACAGAAAATTTTATCGGTTCGGCCTTTAAGGGGTTTTTCGCATATTTTGCATTTCCTGTCCATTCGGTCATTGTTATTACTGCAAATATAGGGTATCCGTTCCTAACGGTTAAACACACTTATGGACGTTTTCTCCTATATAGTGGGGCATTATTTTCACTAATTTTGGTAGAAACCAGAAAAATAGCAAAATGGATACGACAAAAAGGAATACAATTATTCTATTTGCCCCGCGCGCCAATGCTGGGCGCGTAAAGGTAAGAATTCCCTACGAGCTAAAAGCGGAACGGGAAGCTTTTAAAAAACTGGACGGCACGTTTTACCATTACAATCAAAAACTGTGGAGTATCGTAAACACCGAAGAAAACCTAAAAAAGGTTCGACACCTTTTTGGCAGCAAACTGGTGATTGAAAATGAGGTGTCCCCCGCCAAGATACCACAATTCAGTCCTTCCGAAAAAATTCAAAAGGAACTGGACCGCAATCAACAAAAAATGGTTTTAAAAGGTTTTAGCAACAGTACCATACGTAGCTATCAAAGCTGTTTACTTCAGTTTTTTAAGTATTTCGAAACTGCGGATTTAAGAACCATCACCAAGACCCAAATTGAGGGCTATGTGTTTTTTTTGATCAATAAATATAAAATAGGCGACCAACAACAAAATATGGTCATCAATGCCATTAAGTGCTATTATGAGCATACGTTGGAAATGCCCCGTGAGTACTATAACATCACCCGCCCAAAGAAGAGCAGGGACCTACCCAATGTTTTGAGTACTGAGGAAGTAAGGCAAATAATAAACCAGCCCACTAACATAAAGCACCGTGCCATCCTCCATATAATCTATGGTGGGGGCCTGCGCGTGGGCGAGGTGAGGCGGTTGCGGGTAAAGGACATCCGCAGTGATGACGGCTATATATTTATTAAGGACAGCAAGGGAAAGCGCGACCGGCATACGGTGCTTAGCCCGCTGCTGTTGGACCTGTTGCGTAACTATTACCGGCAGCACCGGCCCAGCTATTGGCTTTTTGAAGGACAGGACGGCGGGCAGTACAGTGCCAAGAGCATACAGCAAATTTACCGAGCTGCGGTAAAGGCTACAAACAGCAACCCTTGGAGCACGCCGCACACCCTTCGGCACAGCTTTGCCACCCATTTGATGGAGCGGGGAACCAACATAAGGTATATACAGAGCGCACTGGGCCATGCCAGCACCAAAACGACCGAGGTGTACACCCGTGTTTTGGGTATTAACAATAAAACTTTAAAGAGCCCTTTGGATACTTTGTATGAAACGGTTACATTTGGGAAAAAAGAACCCCATTAACGTTCGCACATGTGCGATATAAACGCAATAGGGGGTTCGTTTATAAACATGCGGTAGAGCATTTGAATTGAAATCATCCTAAATGAGAAATATTGAAAAAGTTTTTTGTGTAGCCTTGATTCTATACTATCTATTTGTATTTCTTTTAATAGGTTCGGATCTGTGGAATTCTATTGAAAGTCCGGATGATTATTCTTGGATTTATCATTTTAATCCACAAGAAAGTTTTTGGAAATGGAAATATTTTTGGTCCTTGCTGGGATATTTGATTCTGAGTTTAGTTGGGCTTTTCGTTGCTATTCAAACTTTAAGAATTAACTCCAAAAGTTGGAGAATTTCAAACTTGATTTCCACTATATTGATGATTTCATTTGTTGGAATTAGATTCTTTTTATGGGTGCAATCTGGATATGACCATTAAAAACGCTCTACAACAACAGCTATAGTTCATTGCTTCTGACTTTGCCTACGGCCAGTTCGCACTTCGTGCTCGTGTCCTTTCGGAAAGTCCTCGCAAATTTGCTATCTTCGGTTTACGGCGGAAAATCCTTGCGGATTTTCACGCAACGAAACCATAGCCAAACACGTTGTAGCAAATTAAAACCAAACCATTTCCCATTTATAATAATATGAAAAAAATATTCTCGCTAATTATTGTTATTTCATTCATTGTCTCTTGTAGTAGTGACGATTTAAAACCAATAGAACCTATTGAAACGGAAACCGATTCTGAAGAAACGTTTCCAGAAGGTAGTCTTAACAACCTTTTTTCCAATGCTTTAATTTCGGATAAATTCAACAACATAAAGCGAGAAAATCCAATTGAAATATTAGAATACGATAATGTGAACAATCGAATAAAAACTAACTATCCAAAGATTGAGAATTTACTCAATCAGGCCAATAACGGTCAGAGTTGGTTTGTGATGCAGGGCAGTGAGGGTTCTACTGTGGTCGAAATAGAAAATGTAGATTTGGTAAATGGTTGGATTACGTTAGGTCAAACTTATTTGGGAAATTTAGACAAAAATGTGGGTGCAAGAATAGAGTTTTTTAATCCGTTTATAAATTACGACATCATTAACGACCGCCCACTATTCAACCCTTATCCTACCCAAGTTACCGAAGGGGTTTTTAATTACATTCAACCAGGAGGTATTATTGAAAAATCTGATGGAACATATATACTTTTAACGCCAATAGTTTTTGGTGCTCACGTCAAAAGAAGTATTTATTATGCAACCAGCAATAATTTAGAAGATTGGACATTTCACGATGAAAAGATATTAAGTACGGATATGATACCTTTTGCAAAAACAAATGGCAACGTATTTTCTACCGATAACCCGTACAAATTAGAAAATGGAAATTTTCTTGTCTTATTAGGAGTTCAACAACCCAACGACAATTATACTTCAGCATATATGATTATAGATGAAAACCTTAATATCATACAACAACCAAAAGAGATTATGATTCCCAATTGGCACGGGGAAAACCAAAATAGTTTCCCATTAAGTCTTACAAAATTCGAAAATAAATACAGAATACTCTTACACAAAAGAAATCCAAGCTTTATAGATAGAGAAATCCACGAAATAGTTGCTACTGATTTATTTGGTGCTTTAGATAACAACCAAGGTATTGAATCTTCAAATTTGATACATAAAGGAACTTTAAATAGCGGTTATTTAAGAGGCAAGGCTGACGACGCATCCTATATTCAATTCAATTCAAAATTATATATATTATTAGGTAGCGAGGAAGTAACTTCAAATTATTTAACCTCAAACAATAGAGAATATGGGTTAATGAACTGGAATGGAGAATGGAATCACGATAGTAGAAGTCCGTTACTAATAAATCCCGTCCAACTATATCACAAATACCCTATTTATGACTGGGCTTGGGACCATTTAGGTGCCTTTGTTTCACCAATTATAAAAAATGGCAATCTACACATATATATGGCTTTTGGTACGGATAATCCAGATTATTTTATTTCCGGAATTAAGATTCCATTAAATTAAATATGTGCTTTGAAAACAAAAACTATGCTGATTGAAGAAAAGCCGCGTGATAAATAACTTGCTACAACACGAGTATAAACGCAATAGCGGATAAGTGCTTAAACGATTAGTAATTTTATGAATTTAAAGTCTGGTATAAGCCGAAAAGCCAGTGCGTCAATCCCGCTACTGCGCTTATACCAAACGGTTGTAGGTAATTTAAGATGAAAAAGAATAATAAACATTTTTGGATAACTTTAGTAGTACTCTTTTTAGGCTTTCATACTATGACCAGCCAAGAAATAAGGATTCATAATCTTCCCCAAGATTTCGATTTTTTTACTCTTAAACCTCGTGTTTGGGACAAGGATGGAGATAACAAAATATATATTCCGATAGTTTTTGCTCGTTCGAAGAATGATTACATCTTTTTAAAGGACAATGAGATTTTAGAATTTGACAAAGAAATGGTGGATTACTATTCACTTGACAAGAATGAAGAATTATTTTCCGCTATTAATTATAAGGGATCTTATAGAATTCCAATATATAATATAAAGGAATCGAAAAGAGAAAAACTGTTTGAATTGTATTTGTAAATTAAAAACTACCTACAACACTGGTAACCGTTGCACAACCCCTTAATTCCGTAAAAGCTGACCCCGTTTAAGCCGTTTTAAGCGGCTTTATTTTTTGTTCACGCTACAGCGTAGGCACTCTTCGGAAGTATTAAAAACGGGGCTATACA
>Ga0209344_10000347_pt1 | contig 86421 bp, 74 predicted proteins | sample Cruoilmetagenom6_FD_187293 | JGI IMG/M metagenome (GOLD analysis project Ga0209344, IMG submission 187293) | Oil polluted marine microbial communities from Coal Oil Point, Santa Barbara, California, USA - Santa Barbara Oil Seep Sample 6 (SPAdes)... | ecosystem: Environmental > Aquatic > Marine... | reverse complement strand
AGCCAATAAACCACGGTAAAAATCAGTGTTTTCGCCGATTTCGATTAGCTTGTTTAGTTCTGCCCTGGCCGCATCTGAGCCTTTTGTTGAACTCAGAAACTGTACAACTGCGGCTTTAGCCTGATCAGCAGTCTCACCTTCGCCCTCAGCAAGTTTGCGTAAGAGTGCTTCTGTTTTATCAAGATCACCCTGCTGTATATACCATGATATTAAAGCTCCTCTGATACGTTTGTTATCGGGGAACTGTTTAAACATCTCTTGTAAATGCTGGCCGATCGCATCCTGACTGCCTAAAGCACCTAGGGTTCGTAATTTCAGTTCGTGATACTCAAGGTTGTCGGGTTCAATCACAAGAGCATTTTCCAATTCTTTCAACGCACTATCATATTTTTCACTTCGCAAAAGCTGGTCGATAATAACGCGGCGCGCGATTTGATTATCGTGATTTTCTGCTAGAATGATACGAGATTGATCAACAGCTTTTGCCTGTGCATCAGTGTTATCATCTGATACTGCTTGTCGGTAGTTCAATGCGAAAGTCATTGCCTTGATCATTTCGTCATCCGGTGCAAGCTTATATGCTGCGCGAACTTGGCGTTCAGCCTCATCCCAATTCAACGCCTTTATGGCCATTTCACCCATGGCGCGTCTACCATCTATATTATTTGGATAAAGTTCAACTAAACGTTGATAGTGAGAATAGCTATCCTGAAATATTCCACGCTCACGTTGAATTAAGGCATAGGTTTGGCGGGCAGCTTCGTGCTTTTCATTTAGTTTGAAGACATTTCGAAACTCGACAAGCGCCCGATCCTGGTCACCAGCTTCCAGAAGTTTTAATCCCGATTGGTAGTGGCCTTCTGCGCGCTCTGCTCCTGTTTCGCATTGAAATAGGAAAAGGGTAAAAGATAATAGCAGAAAAGACAGTAGGCTTGGGGATCGGAGAACCATTTAATATCCTTGCTTAATGCAGGTTTAATTAATTTATAATTACATAATTATATAATGCATTATTAAATGCAAGTTCTGACAGCCATGCATATTTTATATGACGAAATTCGGGCTTACAGCGTTTTTACGAGCGTAAAATTAGTAGCCTGTCCCACGCCAGACAACAGCAAATGTAGCAAGCAACACGGCAACATCAGTTCCAACAGATAACTCGGCGTTATAGTCTGCATCAAATTGTGCTCGTCCTGCGAAAGATCCTTCGTTCCGATCTGATATTTGCCAAAACCCAGTAATACCCGGGCGTAATTTATAATAATCCAGACCAGCGTAAAGCTCTTGCTGTTCAGGCATCATTGGGCGAGGGCCAACAAGACTCATGTCTCCGACTAAAACATTCCAAAGTTGTGGAAGTTCATCAAGTGATGTTTTGCGTAAAATACGCCCTGTATGTGTGACACGCGGGTCGTCTTTAAGTTTTTGTGTTTCATCCCATTCGACTTTTGCTGCCGGGTTTGTAGCAAGATAAGCCTCTAAAAGTGCATCTGCGCCTGGAACCATTGTTCTTAATTTCCAGAGTTTGAAAATTTGTCCGTTTTTACCAATGCGATCTTGTGTATAGAATGGGTGCGATCCAGATTTTAACCAGATGACCAATCCTAGCAGTGCAATAAATGGCAATGTAATCGGTGCTGTAATGATTAATAGAGCTACATCGATAAATCTTTTAAGAAAACGCCGATAAAGGCTTTGATGTCCCATGGACATGCTTAAGCGGGGCATGACCCTGATGGATGTGTTGTTAGGTACTATATTTGCATCGTGGATTGACATAATAAAACTCTATTCTTTACACATGGCCAGTAATACTGACACTTACTACTAAATGAACGCCTCGTTGGGCAGTTAATCCACTCGACTTTATTGGAAGACCTATATTTAAGAGTTTTATTCCTTAAATTTACCAGATACTTGGCCAATAAGGCTATGCACACTAACCATCTTCCCTTCAACACAATTTAACCACATTTTAACATTTCATCAATATTTATCAAAATAAAAAGACCGCTTTTAGTGATTTTTGCCACAAGTCATACAAAATTGTTTCTAAATGAGTATCAATAAAGCTATTTTTCACATTTTATCGCTTCGTGGTTGTGCTGGAAAAGTTTACTTAACGTAAATGGGGCGCCCATATTTGGAATGATTCGCCATGAAGGTGAGTATATATTGCCGTTTTCTCGACAAAGATGATCCAAACTTTTGCCAGAATAGATTGTCATAGTTGCAATCACGACATGAATTCATAAATAACTAAGCAGTATAAAAATTTAAGATGTATACTGTTCTAAAAAAGGTTAGAGCTTTCATGTTTATGTTGGGGTTCAAGGCGCTTTATTCTAGAGCATTCTAGATAAATTTCTCCTTACGTAAATGAGGGCCGTAGTGGGGTTGCGAATATAATGGTAGGTTCTATCAATATCTATACAGACCATTTTGGTCTGACAGAGCGCCCATTTACGCTTGTGCCCGACCCGGATTTTCTGTTCTGGTCACGAAATCACAAACACACTTATACAATGCTGGAATATGGACTTATGACAAAAGCCCCAATTACACTGATCACTGGAGAAGTGGGCGCCGGGAAAACTACACTTTTGCATTATTTGCTAAAAGATATCAGCGATGAAATTGTGATAGGGCTCATATCCAATGCGCATGGAGATGGGGAGCGCGGTGAATTGTTACGTTGGGTTCTTCTATCTTTGGATCAGGAAGCACCACGCGAGGCAACTTACGTTGAGTTATTCAATCAGTTTCAACAATACTTGATTACAATATACGCAACCGGTCGTCGGATCGTTCTTATTTTTGATGAAGCCCAGAACCTAAGTGAACGTGCGCTTGAAGAGTTGCGAATGTTCACGAATATAAACTCAAATAAAGATGAGTTGTTACAGCTTATACTTGTCGGGCAGCCTGAATTACGGGATATCATACGTGGACCAAATCTGAAACAATTTGCACAAAGAGTATCAGCAAATTTTCATTTATCAGAAATGGATGCAGAAGCTGTACATGGCTATATTGCCCATAGATTGCGCAAAGCAGGCGCCGCACGTATGATATTCACTCGGGAAGCTTGCACTTTGATACATTGGGCAACAATGGGCATTCCGCGGCTTGTGAACCAGCTTTGTGACTTTTCATTAGTTTATGCCTCGTCCGATAAACGAAAGACTGTCAATGAGAGCACTGTTCGAAATGTGTTGAATGATGGCATTTTTTTCCCACCTTACCCACTTGATTTAGATAAGAAGACAAATGAAACTTGACCTAAAGTATTACCTCTCAATTTTTTGGCGGCGTTTTCCATATTTTTTAGTAGTTGCCCTTTTGATTTCCGCAATTGGTATATCATTTGCGATGGTCCTTCCTGCGAAATATCGGGCAGAAGCATTATTGCTTGTTGAAAGTGAACAAATACCAGATGAATTGGCGTCCTCCACGGTAACGACAGGCGCCTCTGAGCAACTTCAAATAATTGAAAAACGCTTAACTACACGTGCAAATATTCTGGATATCGTTAATCGTTTGCAAATCTATGGTGCTACAAATGATATGAATCCTACCGAAATTGTAAATGACATGCGATCCAGAACAAAGATTAAATTGCTTGGTGGTGGCCGGTGGGGTGGAGCCACTACAGTTACGGTTTCGTTTGATTCTGATACGGCGGTGCAGTCTGCACTGGTGGCCAATGAATTCGTGACATTGATTTTACAGGAAAACGTCAAGTTACGATCAGGTAGTGCTGCACAGACGATGGAATTCTTTACACAAGAAGTAAGCCGCCTTGGGTTGGATCTTGATAAGCTGAACGCAGAAATTCTGGCATTTAAGATGAATAATCAAAATGCATTACCTGATAGTTTGGATTATAGGCGTACACGCCAAACAGCTTTGCAGGAACGCTTGCTTCAATTGCAACGTGATGATGCAATTCTAGGTGACAGGCGCGCGCGATTTATTGAGTTTTATGAACGTACCGGACGTGTGGAAAGCGCAACTGGACGGGTCAGTGTAGAACAACAACAGCTAAATGATCTTAGACGGCAATTAGATGCGGCATTAGCAATTTATGCAGCAAGCAACCCGCGTGTGAAGATGCTGCAATCACGCGTCGATACGCTTGAAGCCACTGTTTTAGAACAGCTTCCAAGTGAGTCATCGGAAAAAAATAGAACCATGTCACTTTATGATCTGCAGCTTGCAGATATTGATGGGCAGATTAAATATATACGAGAACAAAAAGTATTGGTAGAAGACGAGCTTAAACAACTTGCCGACTCTATTCAGAAAACACCGGGGAATTCTATTAAGTTATCTGAGTTGGAACGGGATTATGAAAACACTCAAAATCAATATAATCAAGCAGTCTCGCGGCGTTCGACAGCCGAAGTTGGTGAGCGGATTGAAGTTCTATCAAAAGGGCAACGTATTTCCATCATAGAACAAGCCATTGTACCAGTAGAGCCTTATAGTCCGAACCGTCGCAAGATCGTTGCGTTCAGCATCTTAGGCGGTGTTGGGTTAGGGTTTGGTTTAATTTTCCTGCTGGAGTTTTTAAATCGCTCAATACGGCGACCGGTCGACATTACAAATCAGCTTGGAATTGCGCCTATCGCGACATTACCGTATATATTTACACGTCGTCAGTTAATGACGCGCTGGGCTATTTTAACATCCGTGGTTTTAATTATTATGGTTGGTATACCAGCAGGTGTATGGTCTTTGCATACGTATTATCTTCCCATGGACCTTCTAGTCCAAAAAGTGATCGAAAAATCAGGGCTTGATCCCCTGCTTAAGCAAATTCAAACCAGTATACCTAAGTAGGGAAGTAGTGATGGAACGTATTCAAACAGCGTTAAATAAAGCTCGAAAAACGCGCAATGGCAAAAGTTCTGATAAGAGGCCTGATCGTAAACACATATCAATACCAGCGGCTGAACTCGATTTAGCTTGGGATGAATTGGCTACTCTTAAACCGAATATGGCCAATATGAAACGTAATCGTATTGAATCGTACGAAGGCGGCCATGCTGCAGCACATTTCGATTTAATGCGTACCAAAGTATTGCAACAAATGCGTGCTAATAACTGGCGTCGTTTAGCCATAACGTCACCCGGTAGCTCCTGTGGTAAAACAACGACTTGTGTAAATTTGGCCTTCAGCCTAGCGCGTCAAAAAGATATACGTACAGTTATAGCCGAGATGGATCTACGACGCCCCGCAATGGCAAAGCTGTTAGGATTATCTCATACATCATGCCAGTTTTCCCGCGCACTAGATGGACGTGAAGAACTAAAGGATCATATGTTGCGCTATGGTGATAACTTGGCATTTGCCTTAAATCGCCATTCGGCCAACAATCCATCCGAATTACTGCAAAGCAATGCGATAACTGATACTTTAAGCCAAATTGAAAAGCAGTTTGACCCGAATTTGGTCATCTTTGATATGCCGCCAATGATGGTAACCGATGATGTATTGGGTTTTTTAGACCAAGTGGATTGCGTTCTTTTGGTCGCAGCTGCCGAAAGTACAACAGTTGATGAAATTGATGCTTGTGAACGGGAGCTGGCAGAGCATACAAATCTGTTGGGTGTTGTTTTGAATAAATGCCGCTATATGGAAAAAGGCTATGGGTATAGTTATTACGATTAAAACTAAATTGTAACTTCTATAAGCTAGATATAAAAAAGGGACCGTTTAATACGGTCCCTTAAAATATTAAGATCAAAGTTGTTGATCAGGATTTCTTAGCACGTTTCCGTGCAGCACCTAGACCAGCCAAAGCAGTTAGCAGTAGTAAACCGCCAGCAGGCAATGGAACAGGGTTTGGTCCGCCATTTGGGTTATCATCCCCGGTGTAATCGACACTTGCGATGTATAACTCATAGTTGTCTGTAGCAAAGTAGATGCCATTGACATTGTTTACTGCCACACCAGCAGCCCAGACACCACCAGCACCTACTACACCTTGTTTAAAGACAACACCATCCAATGAAAATAGGAATGTATCGCCAGAAGCGAGTAGATCATGTGAGTCACCGCCGCCACCGATTGCTGTACCGCGGAATGTAACAGTATCCACTATCCCGTCACCGAAATTGATGCCGACAGCTTCACCAGTCGTTACGTTGTCGTCGCTAGAAGGATCACATTGATCACCAGCATCCAACTTCGTACATGCACCTAAACCACCGGGTTGGCCTGATGGGGCATCAAAGTAAGCAAAATTGCCTTTACCGGAAATAGTTCCACCGGCAAAATCAAAAGCTGAAACGCCAACCAATTCGCCACCGGCGCCAACGGCTACAAGTGTGCCATCAGCAACACCGCTTTCAGTGACAGGGGTACTTTCAAAGTTATAAGTAGTAGCTGACGCAGCAGTTGCGCCTAATACACCTGCAGCAGCAATCGCGGCGATGTATCCAATCTTTCTAAATGTAAGCATAGCTTGTCCTAACTAATTAAATTCACCAAATCGGATATGCAATAAACTCTTGGTAAATATGCTACCCAATACACCTCGTACTATAACTTACTAACCAGCGACGAGTCCAACTTAAATCTTAACTTTTTGACAATTTTGACACTTTTTCGACTTAATTTCCTAATTTCATTGCGTTTTTCCCAATTATAACAGGGTTGTGATGAAAAGTTATCATAAATTCGTTTGTAAAATGTCCTTATTTTTGCCTTATTGTTTCCTTTTTGGAACCAATGTAACGAATCACTATATTTGCCTAATGTATGTATTGATATTTCTAATGTACCTTTAAAACAGGCGGTTTATTGCTATTGCGTTGAATTGTATAAGCTGGTTTTTGCCCATTTGGAAGTTGCCCAGTAGCTGTAAACAAGGTGCGCGATGTAGCCGATTTTCTGACCCACCCTGCAAGATTTCCTTTAGCATCATATCCGAACTGATCCTCCCACGGTGCGCTCCAGTATAATACTGGATCAAAAAGCCTATTGTATTTTACTGCATCGTAATCAATCGACACCAATTGTGGTGCGCCATATACACCACGTATATAACGTCGTTTCTGGTGTGTCGGAAAATGAACTGATATAAAACCAGGCGTGCTATCATAAACGCCATTATTCGCAAAAACGCCAATATCAACGCGAATATTTCTGGGGTTATCTCCGGGGGATAGAATAGTTTTATTCTGCCAATTGATAGTTATTGTCGCATCAGGGCCGTTGGCTTCAATTTTCACTTGCTTGGGATCTCCGCGCAAAATCCTCCAATCGAAAGTCAAATCACGGCCATTTGGGTCAACTGTATTAGAAGCAGTTAATTTTAACACTTGCCGGCCGGACCAGCCGCGCCAAACACGTGCAATAGCAGAAGGGGTCGTAACAAGTTTCTCGCTGAGCCCTGCCAATCCGGCAGTTTCTGAAAACCCCTCTTCAATAATTTTCATTTGCACCATTGGGGGGATATCTTCCGGGCGCATACTTGCCGCAATATCCATCATGCGTTTTGGCGCATTGACGGATTCAGGAAAGAGCACTGGGTGCGCTGCACCGGAAAGATAAGTTTCACGAGACTGTACATGCAGTTGTCCACGCCGAAAAATCATTTGCACAGTAGGTGCGATTAAATTTTCAGCATCCAGTCTGTTTCGTGTGTCACATGGTAATGCCGCCAATATCAAAGCAATATCCCGTAAAATCCATTTATCACTTCTAGAGTTGCCCTTGCTGGAAAAATTATACGCCCAATTGGCGGGGTAATCGTCATGTCCAGCTGGGTACACATAGATATGATCCGAGGTGTAATTTTGATATGCCCTTCCAGTTTCGTTATGCCACATCATCGAGCGCCGCGGTAGGCTTCCGCCGTTTGGAAGACTATAACGTGTTGATGAGTTACCGAATGTAATTGCTGTATATGTTAACTTACTCCCCAAAGCGTAATCAAAGCTGTTAGCTTGTAACTGCTTATCATAGACTGTGTGGGTGATTTGGGGGAACAGATTATACGCAAAGTTAGAATGCGTGCGGTCACGATTGTCATATAGAACACCCTTTAGGCCACAAGCATTACTTAAGGTGCGAAGATAAGCGATATCAGCACCAGTCGCGTCAGGTGACGTCATCGGAGCATTATTATCGTTGGGTTTCAAATCTATCAACGCAATGAACCGTTTTGCATTTGCATCCCATACTAAGTTTTTAGTGCTAATATTTACCGTATTGCCCTGCCGGATTGCGGGTGTAGGATTCGAAGAAAAGCGGGGCACAGCGGCACTGCGCTCTAAAAGTTCACCAATTCCCTGGGCGATTTGCATCTCTGTAAATGCAGGATCTTCCAAAAGTTTGCCAAGATCTGCAAAGCCCAGATCAACAGCGCGCTCAAGACTGGAAAAAGCCTTGGCAGTGTTTCTTTGCAATAATGCAAGACGCGCTTGCATAATCAAAGGCTCCACGCGATTTGGCATGTCTTTTATTGCTTTATTAATCAACATATCAGCGGCAACCATGTCACCCGCCGATACAAGTGTATTCATCTGTTGTACAAGCTCAACGATTGTTGGTAATTTCGAAACTTCAGCATTTGGATTAGCTGTTGTGTCTTGCGCTTGAGCCGACCCGAGCAGGCCAACCACAACGACAAAATAAACTAACAATCTACAAATAAGGAGTTGGTTCAAGGCATTCTCCTAAAATATATTACTCACTTAAATATTCCATGCAGCTTGGATTTTATCAATGCGTATTATTTTACAACACCTGTACGCATCAACTTTGCATTTGCGCGCATCATAGTTGTTACCTTCCTAAGATCAGTGCGCATTTCACCGATTAGCCAATCGCGAATATTTTCCACTATCGGTCGCATTGGTGTCAGATTGGATGCAAGGATGTGATACCGTCGTCCGGTTTTAACGACCTGTGGAAATATGGGAACCAATTGCCCCTCTATAACCAATCGCGATGTTTCGGGAACCCATGCCAACGCAATGCCCTGTCCACCAATTGCGGCTTGAATAATGTTGGAATAGTCGGAAAATTTTAAAACTGTTGGATCATTAAGCGGTGGTTGTCCAATTGCATGAAAAAATTCATCCATTGAGTATCTTGGGTCAGCAGACTCGATCAAAGTATGGTTACGGCCCTTAACCGGTTTCTCAAGAGTGCCGAATTCCTGTATATAATCCAGTGAACATAGTGCCATGATACGTTCATCCGCAAATGCCCAGCGGTGAAGGTTAGTGTCAGTGGGATAGGAAAGTCTGATACATAGATCAATGCCCTGAACCAAGTCATCACCATCATCCAAGTACATTTGAAAATCCAAACTAACATTCGGAAATTTTTTCTTAAATGCCTTAAGTCGTGGTATGAACCAGTAGTTAACTGACGTCGAAGACATTGATATCGTAACTTTTTCTCTATTTTCTTCCTGTTGTTTTATTTCCTGCAAGGCGTCTATTACCGTTTTGAATGCGGTTGATGTCGCCCGATATAATCTATTTCCGCTTGGTGTAAGTTTGATCCAACGACCGTGGCGATCAAATAATGGATAGCCAAGATGTGTCTCGAATCCGCTTATGGCGCGGCTTATGGCCGGTTGGGTTACGTTCAGCTCTTTTGCTGCTTTTGAAAAGCTTCCCAAGCGTGCGACAACTTCAAAAACAAAGAGTGCATTCGCTGATGGGACTTGACGTCTGAGCATATTATAACCTCAATTTATACTTACTATAATTATTATTATAGTTTCAATTTAGTAATAACAAGGCGACTATGCCTCGATAACAACATTTAGGGAGAACAATACGTGACAGATTCGAAAAAAATCATGCCGACCATTGATAGTGTGTCGTCAATGGATCGCGAAGCGATCAAAAACGGGTTAAGCCGTGGCGCATCACGCCGCGAAGTTATGGGCTGGCTTATGGCTGGTGGTGCAACGATAGCCGCTGCAGGTTCTATCGTTAGTTCAGCTACATCTGCAATGGCTGCGACACCAAAAAAAGGTGGTAAAATCACATTCGCAAGTGACCTTCATGGCCCATCAGACACTCTTGACCCAGGTCTAGGCACATCAACAATCGACTATACTCGTGCCCGCACGCACTATAACGGTCTGACCCAATTTAACGATGACACATCAACACGTCCGGAACTGGCAGAGGAATATTCAGCCAACGGTGACAACACTGAATGGACATTCAAACTGCGCAAGGATGTAAAATTCCATGACGGCAGTCCGTTCACGGCTGACGATGCGCTTTATTCCATGAACCGCCACTACGGTGAAGCGTCTACATCCGTTGCCAAAACACTGGTGGCAGACGTAACTGAATGGGTAAAAGTTGACAATCACACAGTGAAAGCTGTGATGGCTGGACCAAATGGTGATTTACCTAAAATTCTCGCAACTTCAAACTTCAAAGTCGTCAAAGACGGTACAACCGACTTCCAAAACCCGGTTGGTACAGGCCCGTTCAAGCTGCAAACATTCAATCAAGGTGTGCGTTCAGAACATGTGCGTAACGATGATTACTGGCGCGAAGGTGCAAATGTAGATGAGCTGGAAATCTTTGCGATCACAGATAAAGTTGCCCGCACAAGCGCGCTGCTATCTGGCGATATCGACTTGATGCAAGCGCTTGATCCAAAAGCTGTGCCACAAATTGAAGCGGCACCTGGCGTTGGTATCTGGTCAGTTGCATCCGGTGCTTATATCGGCATTGCAATGATGTCTAACTCCGCACCGGGCAACAATCCTGATTTCGTATTGGCGATGAAGTATCTTCAACGCCGTGAGAAAATTGTGCGTTCGATCCTGAAGGGTCAGGGCACAGTGGGTAATGATCAGCCGATCAATGTGGCTTACGGCCCGGACTTTTGTGCTGAACTGCCAATTCGTGACCACGATCTGGACAAAGCCAAGTTCCACCTGGAAAAATCAGGCGTAACAGAAGCGGAAATTCAGGTGGCAGAGGTTGCACCTGGTACAACAGACATTTGCCTGCTGATGCAGCGTGAAGCGCAGAAAATCGGTCTGACACTGAACATCAACAAAGTGCCAAATGATGGCTACTGGGGTGCTGTTTGGATGAAAACGCCGATCAATGTGACCACATGGAACATGCGTCCAACAGCTAACGTTATGATGAACTTGGCATTTGCGCCAACGGCACCATGGAACGATAGCCTGTGGGCGAATGACCGTATGGGTGAGTTGCTGATTGAATCGCGTGCGGTTACGGATGCAGGTCTGCGTCATGAGATGTATTGTGAAATGCAAACGCTAATCCACAACGAAAGCGGCATGATCATTCCGGCACATCGGAACTATCTGGATGCTAAATCCGATAAGATTGAAGGCATCACACGTATGCCTTTGGGTGCACTGGGTGGTTATGAGTGGCCTGAGTTCGCATATCGCACAGACGTATAAGTCTAACGCTAACGAATATATTGCCAGCCCTGTTGGGCTGGCAATGATGTAATATTCTGCAACTTTATAGTTGCAGTAAAACACCAAGCCAACCACGCTAGGGGGAAATTTCATGCAACGCATGGTTATTCAGCGCATTATTATCGGTATAATCACCCTATGGGTGGTATCCATACTTGTTTTTGTAGGCACTTCAGTTTTACCGGGCGATGTGGCCCAAATCGTAATGGGGCAGGCCGCTACACCTGAAACCTTAGCAGCATATCGTGCCGCGAACGGACTGGATCAACCATTGTATATGCAATACGCAACATGGCTTGGCGGAATGGTTACGGGTGATCTGGGCATATCCAAAGCGGGTGGTGCGTCTATTTCCAGCCTAATTGGCGGGCGTTTCGGGAACACGATGTTCCTAGCCGGCGTTGTCGCAATAATATCGGTTCCTCTATCCGTTATACTCGGGCTTTTGGCAGCTATGTATCCTGCCACATGGATTGACAGGGTTCTGACATTTGGCACGCTAAGCCTGATCTCGGTGCCTGACTTTTTCATTGCCACATTCATGGTGTTGATTTTTGCTGTTAACTTGGGCTGGCTACCAGCCATCGCACATATCTCACCTGAAGATACCATGTGGCAAACCATACGGGCCTCGGCGATGCCCCTGATTACTTTGATCATTGTTGTGTCAGCGCAAATGATCCGCATGACACGTGCGGGTATCTTGAACGTAATGAACTCACCATATATAGAGATGAGTATTCTAAAAGGTGTTAGACGCAACCGTATTATTGTCCGCCATGCATTTCTTAACGCCATCGGCCCGATTGTGAACGTGGTAGCCCTGAACTTGGCCTATCTGGTGTCAGGTGTGGTGATCGTGGAAACCATCTTTGCTTATCCCGGATTGGCGAAACTGATGATCGACGGGGTGCAAACCCGCGACCTGCCATTGGTTCAAGCCTGTGCGATGATCTTTTGTGGCACATATGTGATTTTGATAATTCTATCTGATGTGGCGGCAATTCTGTCGAACCCACGTCTACGTAACCCGAAATAGGAGGGGCAAAAAATGACTGATAAAACAGCAAATACAGAAGACATGTCGGTATATGACGAGCTTCCGGACGCCCCGCCGAAAAAGAAGTTAAAACTAACCTGGGTTGGCAAGCTGGGTGTTACCATTGTGCTTTTCTGGGTCTTGATGGTTTTCATCGGCCCTTATGTTGCCCCGTTCCACGAGGCTGATATTATCGCATATGACAGCTTTATGCCAGTCTGGAGTACATCCGAAGGCGAAGGCCTACATGTGTTGGGTACCGATTATATCGAACGTGATATACTTTCACGTGTTCTTTGGGGTGCGCGCACCACAATCGGTATTTCTTTCTTAGCTACGGCGTTTGCATACCTTATAGGGGTAACACTAGGTATTGGTGCTGCCGTTGCAGGTGGCTGGACTGATATGGTCTTTAGCCGCGTAAACGACGCAATCCTGTCATTGCCTTCTATAATGTTGGGTCTGTTAATCGTTGTCGCCCTTGGCACATCTATCCCGATCTTGATCCTAACGGCCAGTGTAATCTACGCGGCCAGTGTTTACCGTATTGCACGCGCACTTGGGCAAGACATCATGGTGATGGATTTTGTTGAAGCGGCCCGCGTGCGCGGTGAAGGTATGTGGTATATTATTACTCGTGAAGTGCTGCCCAACGCCATAATGCCGCTGGCTACAGATTTCGGTTTGCGTCTGGTGTTTGTGGTGCTCTTTATCTCATCCCTAAGTTTCCTTGGTCTGGGCATCCAGCCGCCAATGGCTGACTGGGGTTCTATGGTGCGTCAGAACCTTGATGGGCTTGGGTATGGATCCTATGCCGCCGTCTGGCCGGCTTTGGCCATCGCAAGTTTTACAATCTCAATCAACCTGATCGTTGACGATATTTCAGCGTCCGAAGGTGGTAGCCTAGCTAGGAAGATGATCTCATGAGCGAACTACTAGAAGTAAGAGGCCTTCGTATTGAAGCGCCGAAAAAAGACGAGCCTGCGGTTCAAATCGTTAAAGGTGTCGATTTTGATGTGAAAGCCGGTGAAGTGGTCGCCCTGATCGGTGAATCCGGTTCCGGTAAAACTACCATCTCCCTTGGCGCACTAGCCTACACCAAACCGGGGTTGGAGTTTTCGGGCGGTTCGATCAAGCTAAAAGGCGAAGATGTGCTGACGATGGAACCCTCGGAAGTACGTAACTTGCGGGGTAATCGTGTGGCCTATCTTGCACAATCTGCTGCGGCAACATTTAACCCTGCCTTGACCATAAACGAACAGGTAACAGAGTCTGCCGTTTTACACGGTGTAATGACCCAAGATGAGGCAGATGCCCGCGCGATTGAGTTATACCACGCATTGGAATTGCCTGATCCTGACCGCATTGGTTTTCGCTATCCACACCAAGTATCAGGTGGGCAGTTACAACGCTTGATGGCTGCGATGGCATTGGTTGGACGCCCTGACCTGTTGGTCTTGGATGAACCGACAACTGCACTTGATGTGACCACGCAAATTGAAGTTCTGAAAGCCTTTAAAAAGGTGATCAAGGAAGAAGGTTCAGCTGCGATCTATGTGACCCACGATTTGGCTGTTGTGGCCCAAGTTGCAGATCACATTGTGGTACTTTACTCAGGTGAGGTGCAAGAACAAGGATCGGTTGATCAAATCATCAACCACGCGCAGCACCCCTACACGAAACGCCTTATGGCCGCAGCACATGCAGGGCCAAAGCCCGGTATGGGTGACAAGCTAACCGATAAACACGATCAAGATATGGATAATATCCAAGTCAAAAATATGACTGCGGGTTACGGTGAAATTGTCGACGGCAAGCCTGCTATAACTGTGTTGCGTGACATCAATATGTCCGTGAAAAACGGCCACGTGGTTGGCGTGATTGGCGAAAGCGGTTGCGGTAAATCCACTTTGGCACGTGTGATTGCTGGCCTGTTACCCCCTGCACAAGGGGATATTATTATGGACGGTCATACCTTGAAAGGCCTATACAAGAACCGATCCAAGAAAGACCTGCAAAAGATTCAATTTGTTTATCAGATGGCGGACACTGCCCTGAACCCGAAACAGTTGATAAGTGAAATTATTGGGCGTCCGGTTGAGATGTTCCAAAATCTGAGTGGCCAGAAAAATCGGGAAAAAGTGGCGGAAATTCTACGTCTGGTTGAATTGCCGGTAGAGTTTGCAGAACGCTATCCTTCCGAACTATCGGGCGGCCAAAAACAACGCGTAAACCTGGCACGATCAATGGCTGCAATGCCCGAGATTATGCTATGCGACGAAGTAACCTCAGCGCTTGATAGTATTGTGGCCTCGAACGTGGTGAAACTGCTGAAACGCTTGCGCGACCTAACCGGCGTGTCGTTTATGTTCATCACCCACGATCTATCAACGGTTGCGGCTTTTGCGGATGAGATTGTCGTTCTTTACGCAGGTCGTATTGTGGAACAAGGCCCGGTTGACGAAGTGTTGTCACCGCCTTTCCATCCCTATACCCGTCTGCTGATCAGCTCGGTGCCAGAAATGCGTATCGGCTGGCTGGAAGAGACCATGCAAAAACGTGAAATGGCGGTTGGGATTGCACGCGGGGTTGAAATTACCGACGTTGGTTGCCCGTTTTATAACCGTTGTCCGATAGCGATCAGCGGTACATGCGAAAGGGTGACGGCACCGACATACGAACTTGCATCAGGCCACTTTATTTCGTGTCATCACACCGCAGAAGAAATCGAAGCCATTGAACAAGCGCCACAGCAAGTTCTACATGGTTTCGAGAAAGTCCCTCAGGTAGAGGAAGTCATACCTATACCTATTGTAGGGAATTTACCTGTGTAGGGAATTTATTGAAGGGCTTTATTAGAAAGGGCCAAAACAATGATCAATAAAGTACTAATCGCCGTAGATGGTTCTAAACACTCTTTGAAATGCGTTAACTTAGGGGCCCAAATTGCAAAAAATGCCGGCGCCAAGGTTTTGCTGCTGCATGTGGTCAAGCCTTACCGTCTGCCCGATAGCCTGAAAAAATTTGCTCAGGCTGAACATATGGCAACGATTGACGCTGAACTGTTGCGAAAAGGCGCACAGTATTTGCTGGCATCAGCCTTGGGTGAGGCGCGAAATCAAGGCGTGCAAGATGTGGATTTGGAAACCGAAGAAGGCCCGATTGCCCGCACGATTGTGGATCGTGCCAAATCTTACAAGGCAGACCTGATCGTTATCGGGTCACGCGGTATGGGTGATATCGAAGGGATGTTGCGCGGGGGTGTTTCCCACAGAGTTGAAATTATGGCAAAATGCCCTGTCTTGGTGGTGAAGTAACAAAATAACAGGAATGGTTAAGGTTAACTAACGCTGTTCTAACTTAACAGTGACAGTGTCAGGTCTGAATTTGGGTTCTTTAATCCATCAATAACAGTGTAATGGTTTTCCATGTTGTCGAATTGAACGTCGATATCTATGCCATGTGGTTTCCAGACATCGTGCAGCAAACGGCTTTGTCTGATAAACTCGGGCCGCTCACCACCCCCGACCCAACAGGTTATATTTGATCCTGCAATTGGTGTGTCCAGACATGGACTCTCCGTGGTCGCTTCTGTTTGTGTAAGTTTAAGCGTTTCATTCAGTTTGGTTTTGCATAGGTTTCGCAGATCATGCAGGCCACTAATTGATACTGTTTTTTTGATACGCTTTTGTATTTCGGTTTCCAATGGGCTGTTGCTACAAATCATTCGTGCGGCCAAATGTCCGCCTGCAGAATGGCCTGTGACACGGATTGGACCGTCAATCTTTGATGATGCATATGTTACGGCGGCCGAGATTTCACGGGTAATTTCGCTGATCCGCGCGTGTGGAGCAAGCGTATAGGATGGCAAGGCAACAGCCCATCCATGAGTCAGTGGGCCAAAAGCCAAATCTGAAAAGTAACGTCGGTCTAATCGCAACCAATACCCACCATGAATAAAGACTACCAGACCTTTTGGTTTATCTTCTGGCCAGAAAATATCCAACTTATCACGTTCCTTTGGCCCGTATGATAATGACAGAGCGGATGTAACGCCGCTGTTTCGAAACACTTCAGCGCGCTCTTGCCATGTATCAAAATATCCGAGTGCGTTTGGCACATAACCGGCATTGTCAAAAGCATCGTCCCAATCAATCATTTAGCGTTCCTTGTAAAATAGATAAAACTTGGATTGCGTTATAGCGTACAAAGACTAAGTTCGGATAAGTAATTTGTCTGATTTGACAAGGAGAGTTTGATGAATGTTATATTTGTCCAGTTACGTTGTAAGCCGGGAACAGCTTACAATGTTGCAGAAGCGCTTTATGAGCGCGAGTTTGTTTCGCAACTCTATTCGACAAGTGGCGAGTGGGACCTAATGGCACAAATCTATCCACCAAAGGATGTAGATGTTGGTAAATGGGTCAATGATAATCTTTTGGATATCGAAGGCATTGAACGTTCACTTACAACACTGACATTTAAAGCGTTTTAGGGCAGTTTGCTCGGTGTACGACGCTTTATACTTGCCGAGCACAGCCAGGGCCCGAGATGAAACAAAATCATTGCATAGCCAATGGTCCATATTATTGCAGCAATTTCTATGCCCGATAACATTGCAACTTCGACGTAAGGGGCAGCACTTCGAATGATTGCTGCCAATACGATCAGTAGAAATGCCACCACAAGGCTTGAGCCTGCTATTAGCGCACGACCAGTATGACCCAAAGACGCACGCATCATAACAGCTGTTGTCATACCGCCGATTGCCCCAATGCCAAGTAGGTGTAACCCGGCGGTTTGCGCGCCTATACTTAGTACAAACAGGCCCAGTGGTATGAAACTGTAAGCGACATGCAACATCACCAAAAGCGGTGATCTGAATGTGCGATAACCACGCCAGCGCAGCAAACGGACAAGGTGTAAACCCGATGTGATTAATAAAATCCATCCTACAAATCGTGCATTAGGTAGAATTACCCAAGCGATTAAAGCACAGGCACCAGCCACTAAACAAACACCATCAAAGCGATTAAACGGGACGGGAAGCTTGCCTTGGTTTGATTTAGCCAACCAGTTACGGGTGAAGCTGGGAATTACCCGCCCACCAATCAAGGTGATCAAAAAGACTACGACGGCAAAACCTAAGCGACGGCCATACTCGGCAGAGCCCTGAGTTAAAACTTCTGTGTGATATAAAATATTTGCGCCAAGAAATATCAGGATCGGAATGATGACTTTTAAATTCTTCCAATTGCGGCCCGCAACGACCTCGATCACAACCATTAACCCGACTGCGAACAGAAACGAGCTGTCAATTATCAGCACTATAAATGGCGGGCGAAATCCTCCAATTCCTGACATCGCCAAACGCCCGGCAATCCATAGAAATATAAGAACCCCCAACGGCCAGCCACGTATTGGCATGCGCCCGGTCCAATTCGGTATTGCAGTAAACAAAAATCCACAAATAACAGCAGCTGAATAACCAAACAACATTTCATGGACGTGCCAGTCAACTGATTGAAATGGCCCGCTAATTTCAACAAATCCTTGGTAAGTTGCAACCCATAATGGAATTACTGTTGAGGCAAATATAAGGGCTAACAGAAAAAACGGCCTGAATCCGTAGCTAAGCAATGTTGGCCCATAATAGGCCTTACGTCTTTTATGTGGCATTTTGCTATCCGTTTTTTTGAATTATAAGGACACTATACAATTCTATTAAGGATTCTTTGCGCTGTATCAAATTTAAATCATTGTTAGGATTATTAATTTCGTTGTTTAGGTTATTGAATGTAAATTCGTTTTTTAATCTTGTGTCTATTGACCAGTTTGTAGATGTATAAATTACAGCTGAAACTTAATGAGGTTCCAATGAGACATTCACCCCGTCGTGCTGCAGATATTCTTGCAAAACGGCTATATAAAGCTGGTTGTCGCCATGCATTCGGTATGCCTGGTGGCGAAGTTTTAACGATTATTGATGCGCTGCGAAAGGCTGGGATAAGATTTACACTTGTTAAGCATGAAAACAGCGCAGGCTTTATGGCTGAAGGTGTATATCACCGCACGGGTGCGCCGGCTATTTTAGTTGCAACATTGGGGCCCGGCGCAATGAACGGCGTCAATTCAATTGCCAATGCGCATCAAGACCGTGTGCCGCTTATTGTTTTGACAGGTTGTGTCGATGAAGATGAAGCGTTGACATATACACATCAAATTATGGACCACAGAACAATATTTGAAACGATCACAAAAGCCACGTTTCGTATGACGGCTCAGGGGGCGGATATTGTTGCTGACAAGGCAGTTGGTATTGCAACCGAAGGACGTCCGGGGCCTGTTCATATAGATGTGCCCATCTCTGTTGCGGATATGGAGGGTGTAACATCACACCTGTCTGGGCGTACCATTGCAAGTAAGGTAACGCCCGCCGATGGGCCTGATCTTGATCTGGCACGTGGCTGGCTTTCAACCGCCAAACGCCCGGTTATGATTGTTGGTCTGGACGCAATGAATGATGATGCTGGGGCAGATATTCAGGCGTTTTGTGAAAAATTTAACGTCCCATTTCTGACAACGTATAAAGCCAAGGGTATCGTGCCTGAAACACATTCACTGTGCTTAGGGGCTGCTGGATTATCGCCACTAGCAGATAAAACATTGGTGCCGTTTGTTCAGGCGGCGGATTTGATAATCTGCGCAGGCTATGATCCGATTGAAATGCGCACTGGTTGGCGCGGGTTATGGGATCCTGCAAAAACGAATGTCATAGATATCACGGCTGTGCCAAATCACCATTATATGCATCAGGCAACTTTGAATTTTGTTGCAGATACAGGCATTAGCTTGCGGACAATCGCCACTGGGTCCGGCACACAACCAACATGGATTAATGGCGAAATTGATGCGGTAAAATTAGCGTTACAGCAAGCCTTTCCACATGATGAAATATGGGGGCCTGCAGCAATAATCGACGAGTGCCGAAAACGCTTACCTGAAACAACACTGGCTACGGCCGATAGTGGGGCACACCGTATATTATTGTCGCAAATGTGGACATGTTATGAACCACGCGGGCTGATGCAATCATCTGCATTTTGCACAATGGGATGCGCTGTTCCATTGGCGATGGGGGCAAAAATAGCATCTCCTGACAAGCCTGTGATTTCATTTTCCGGCGATGCCGGGTTTTTGATGGTTGCAGGCGAACTTGCAACAGTGGCGGAGTTGGGGATAAAACCGATATTTCTGGTCTTTGTCGATGCGAGCCTTGCGTTGATTGAACTGAAACAAAGGCAACGGCAAATGATAAATCACGCTGTTGATTTTGGGCTTCACGATTATGGCGCCATAGCGCGTGCCTTTGGAGGGGACGCTTATACGGTTGCGACGCGTAACGAGTTGCGTGCAGCTTTGGAACATGCGCAAAAAGCAGAAACGTTCACGCTGATTGCTGCAACTATTGAACGTGGGGCCTATGATGGTCGTCTATAGATAGGATATAAGAATGACTGGAGCACTAGACGGATTGATCGTTCTTGATCTTTCACGCATTTTAGCAGGACCCACAGCGACACAAATGCTGGGCGATCTTGGTGCAACGATTTTAAAGATCGAAAACCCTAAATCAGGTGGGGATGACACCAGAAGTTGGGGGCCGAACTATGCCACTGGGCTAGATGGTGAAAACACAGACCTAAGCGCCTATTTCATGTGTGCAAATCGTAATAAGAAATCAATTGCGGTTGATATAGCAACACCTGAAGGGCAGGATATTATCCGCCAATTAGCTGCGCGCGCTGACATTGTCGTTGAGAATTTCAAACCGGGCGGGTTGGCGAAATACGGACTTGATCATGACACGATGTTAAAGGTTCATCCGGAACTGGTCTATTGCTCTATTTCCGGTTTTGGTCAAACGGGCCCAAACAGTAAAAAGCCCGGCTATGATCTGATGGCGCAAGCCTATGGTGGGATCATGAGCCTTACCGGAGACGTAGACGGACAACCAATGAAAGTCGGTGTAGGTATTGCTGACGTGATGTGCGGGATGTATGCCACCATAGGCATTCTGGCAGCTTTGCGCCACTTGGAACGCACTGGCGAAGGTCAGCATATAGATGTGGCCTTGGTTGATACGCAAATGGCTTGGCTGATCAATGAGGGCACAAATTTCCTGACATCTGGCAAGATACCTGCAAGGCAGGGCAATGGACACCCCAACATTGTGCCCTATAGCGTTTATGCCGGCACGGATGGATATGTCATCGTGGCTGTTGGCAATGACGCACAGTTTAGGCGATTTTGTGATTTTATAAATTATCCTGAACTGGCCGATGACCCGAGTTATGCCACTAACGTTGCCCGTATCGATAACCGCGCCGCGTTGACAGTGTTGATAAGTGCTGCATTGGCACATATGAAAACGGCCGATATTATTGCTGGGCTCGAAGCCATCAAAGTACCCGTTGGCCCGATCAATAACGTTGAAGAGGCACTACATTCCGATCAGGCAAAGGCGCGTGATATGGTTATTTCTGTACCTGATAAAGATGTAAAAGGCGGGGCTGTGTCATTACTGGGCAACCCATTGAAATTATCTCGTACGCCTGTGACCTATCGCAGCCCACCGCCGCATTTCGGGCAGGATACGGATGCAGTGTTTGCAGAGTATATTGACCCGCTACCCCCAAAGTAAGGAGATTTAACATGCGTAATTTTATGATTTTTATGGCTTTGTTGGTAACAACTTTACAGGCAAATGCACAATCCATCGCCCCACGCGACGGATGGGCTGTCTATCCCACAAGCTATAGTTACAACCAATTGGTTAAACGCACCCGCTCTGCGATCAGTAAAGCACCAATTGGGATTGTGACGCAGGCAAGTGCTACGGTTGGGGCGAAAAGCCAGGGGATTAAAATTCCGGGAAATATCGTCATTGGGGTGTATCGCAATGACTATGCCCGCAGAATGCTGGCCGCATCCGTAGCCGCTGGGATTGAAGCCCCGATAAGGCTTTATATTACAGAAAACGAAGATAAAACCGCTACGTTGTCATATAAAACCGCTTCTGCGGTGTTTGCACCTTATATGGATGAAGGCGGGCAAGAACTGCGCGATTTGGCGAACGAGCTTGATGGTGTGTTACAGAAAATTGCGCAGAAGGCTGCGCCTGCACAATAAAACGCATAAAATCCCTTAGTTAAGGCCATAACTATCAATGCCTCCGCTCGCGGACTTTTGAAGCATTGGTCACTTCGCCGTTATCAAGGGTTACAAACTATTCTTATTTCAATGCTTAGGCATTATACACTCAATAGCTAATTTATTGTGTGTAAAGGAAATCTTGGATGCTGACTGATATATTTGGGAGCGATGTTTCGCTTGAAACACCTGCAGCACTTGAAAGTTGGAACAAGATGCAACTCGGCTTTCTTTCTCATGCAGCTGTCACACCAACGCATTTGGCGGATGTGCTGCAACGCGAACCGAATTTTGCTCTTGGCCATGCAGCTAAGGGTTTGTTCTATTTGATGTTAGGCCGCCGTGAGCTGGTGCAAACTGCAGTTGACGCTGAAAAAGCAGCACGCATTGCCCTTGATAATGTGGCAGCCAACCCGCGTGAATGCGGTTATGTTGAAGCACTCAGCTTATGGTTGGCCGGGCAACAAGTTGCTGCGCGCAACCGTATTGAAGACATTTTGAAAGACTATCCACAAGACAGTCTGGCGATGAAAGTATCCCACGCCATTTCGTTTATCCTAGGCGATTCTGCTCATATGCGAAGTTCCATCGAGGCTGTTTTACCCGCCTATGAGGAACACCATGTCGGGCGCGGCTACCTGTTGGGCTGCCATTCATTTTCGCTGGAAGAAACCGGCGATTACAGTCTGGCTGAAATCGCCGGACGCGAAGGCATGCTGCAAGCTCCTGATGACGCATGGGGCCTGCATGCGATAGCCCATGTTTATGACATGACGGGCAATGCAAAGGCGGGTCTTGAATGGCTTGAGGGTCGTGAACACGCTTGGGCGCACTGCAACAACTTTCGCTATCATGTGTGGTGGCACAAGGCCCTGATGTATCTGGATCAGGGGCAGATCGATAAGGTTCTATGGCTTTACGATACTGAAGTGCGCAAAGATCAAACTGATGATTATCGTGACATATCCAATGGCACCTCTATGCTTAGCCGGCTGGAACTGGAAGGTGTCGATGTTGGTAACCGCTGGGAAGAACTGGCTGATTTTTCTGAAAACCGCACAGAAGACGGTTGTCTGATTTTTGCCGATTTGCATTATATGCTGGCACTTGTGGGCGACAATCGCAATGAAGCGATAAAAACCCTGATGGCACGGATGCACAAAGACGCGCAAAGAAATAAAACCGATGTCGAAAAAGCTATGGCCGATCCCGGTCTTGCCGCAGCTGTAGGCCTAGAGGCCTTTGGTGAAGCGGATTACACTACGGCCTTTATTAACCTTGCAAATGCACGCGGGAAAATTCAAACAGCAGGTGGCAGCCATGCACAGCGGGATGTTTTTGAACGTTTGACGATTGACGCCGGCATTCGTGCGGGTTTCTTGAATGAAGCCGAAGCAATCCTGAACGAGCGTAAAGCCAAACGCAGAGGCGCAGAAGATAGGTATGCGTCTGTAAGATTTGAAATGATCTCATCGGGACGCGGTGGTAATATACCGTTTATGCAACAGCCTGCGGAGTAACAAAGTTTGCAGAGGTGAATCGACCTTTTCGATCTGGGAGAGTATTTGAATGAGTATGACTGCGGCAAATCCATATTCTGTGACGATGACTGAGGCCAAATCAAGTGCACCTGTCTCAACAGTCCGCGATCCACGTTTGGATTTTTACCGCGGCATGGCGATGTTTATCATTCTTTTTGCACATACCCCGGGTAATTATTTCACCAGCTGGATACCAGCGCGCTGGGGTTTTTCGGATGCAACCGAAATGTTTGTTTTTTGCTCCGGCATGGCCTCTGCCATTGCTTTTGGTCGCACATTTGATCGCGCCGGATGGGTGCTGGGTTCTGCCCGCGTTGGTTATCGGGTCTGGCAAGTATACTGGGCGCATATTGCAATGTTTTTTACAATTGCAATGATGTTGGCCTTTTTTGACAGCACCGGGTTATTTCAAAAAAATTATGTTGGCAGTCTGAATTTGGTGCCGTTCTTTAACCATCCTGCGCAGAATATGATCGGACTATTTACCTTAACGTATGTACCGAACTATTTTGATATTCTGCCAATGTATCTTGCGATACTGGCAATGATGCCTTTTGTAATGGCTGCTTCTCGCATTCATCTGGGGCTTGTGGCTGCTTTGGTTTTTGCTGTTTGGTTTTTTGCGCAGCATTTGCTGCTCAAAAATTTGGGAAACCCCGAATTGGCACTCAGCTTGCCTGCAGAGCCTTGGTCTGCAAGACAATGGTTCTTCAATCCGTTTGGGTGGCAATTGATCTTTTTCACCGGCTTTGCATTCATGCGCGGATGGATCCCCGCGCCTCCTGTTAATGTGCAGTTGATTGCATTGGCGGTATTCCTTGTTGTAATTAATATTCCGTTTTCGCATATCGGGATGCGTGAGTTTGGCTTTGACTGGGCGAGAGACTGGCGGATTGCCCATAAGTGGATGATCAGCAAATCCGATTTTGGTATTTTACGTTATGTGCATTTTCTGGCTTTGGCCTATCTAGGATGGGTTGTTGCCGGAGAGGGAGGCAAACGTTTGATCACAACGGGCCAAACAAAGCTATCTACCGCTTGGGCCTATGTGGTCAAAGTTATCATGAAAGTGGGCTCACAATCGCTTGCTGTTTTTGTTTTTTCGATGGTTTTTGCCCGTTTCAGCGGTTTGTTGCTGGACCAAATCGGGCGTTCTACACTTAAGACGGCATTGGTTAACTTCCTTGGTATAGTCGCGATTATTGCGGTGGCATATTTTGTATCCTGGATCAAAAAACACCCTTGGCGAACAGCAAAGGTTTAATCAATGCACAGGCGTAGCTTTCTAACAGCGTTGGCAGGTTTTGCGGCCATTGGCAGTCATACGGCGAAAGCGGCATCTTTGGCGCAGGATACGCAACCGTTTTCAAAGGCGACATTGATTGAAAAAGCACGTGCTCTGGCGCGTAACCCCTATGTTGCGCCCGATATGGTGCCCCAAGAATGGCGCGATTTGACATATGACCAGTATAAATCCATCTGGTTCAAAAACGACGAAGCCCTTTGGAAAAACACCAGCACGCCATACCGTGTGGATTTTTTCCATCCAGGTCTTTATTTTGAACACTCCGTTCAGATTTACAGTGTTGAAGATGGCATGGCCAAACACTTTAAATTCGATTTCAACCTTTTCGATAAAACCGACAAAGTGCCCGACTTGCCAGTAGAGGATGGTTTGGGGTATTCAGGGTTTCGCTTACGTACAGAGATAGAAGAACCTGGGATTTTTCAGGAATTCATGGTGATGCAGGGGGCCAGCTATTTTCGGGCTATAGCAATGGGCCAGCATTACGGCTTATCTGCGCGCGGGCTTGCCCTGAATACGGCCGATCCCAAGGGTGAAGAATTCCCAGATTTCACCAAGTTCTGGATCGAACGCCCCGCTGAAGGGGAAGTAGAAATTGTTATTCACGCATTACTGAACGGGCCCTCTGTTGCAGGGATTTACAGCTTTGTTATCACGCCGGGAGCATCCACAGTGATGGGTGTTTCGGCACATATTTTTGCGCGCAAAGAACTGGATCACATCGGTCTTGGCCCATTAACAAGCATGTTTCTTTTTGATGAAACCAATCGCGCAAGGTTTGATGATTTTCGCCCTGCGGTTCATGATTCCGATGGATTATTGGTGCAAAACGGCGCGGGTGAAGCTCTCTGGCGCGCATTGGCAAATCCCAAAAACCTACAAGTCAGCAGCTTTGTTGACGATGGGCCAAAAGGGTTCGGATTGATGCAGCGGGCAAGAAATTTCTCGGATTTTGCCGACCTTGAAGCGGCCTATCACAAGCGCCCCGGACTTTGGGTGGAGCCGGGCGAAAATTGGGGCAAAGGCTCGGTTACTTTGGTAGAGATTCCGGCTGATCGGGAAATATATGATAATATCGTTGCATATTGGCGCCCGCGATCACCAATCCCAGCGGGGGGCGAGCACAAGTTCACTTACCGTCTTAGCTGGGGCGGTGAGCCGGATGCGTTAAAACCTGTAACACGGGTTATAAATACACGTATGGGAAAACGCTTCTTGGGTGGGTACATCGCAACAATTGATTTTGCTGATGATGATGTCATTCCCGATGATTTGGAAAGTATTACCCTCCATATCAGTGCCAATACTGGAACGGTTAGTGATGGAGTTTTGCAAAGAAACCCTGAAACGAGCGGAGTGCGGTTGGCATTTACTTTTGATCCAAAATCAGCGCGGTCCATGGGGATGCGCGCACAATTAATGCACGAGGGACATTCAATTTCCGAGGTTTGGTTGTACAGGTGGACTGCGTGATGGATACGAATTTCGAACGCCCTGTGATCGATGATCTTGATTGGATGCCGGAGCGTGAACCAATCGGTATGCCGCAACAGAATTTCCAAAAGCCTTACCATGATAAACAAGCTCCAAACTGGCATAAACCTTCGAACAATTTTAGCTCTCGCTCGCTTACTTTTGGGTCAGCAATATTAACTACAGTGTTGTTGTTGGCTGCCTTTACGGACTGGCTATCAACAGGTGGTTTTGGCGCGTTGGAATATTTTCTGATTGCGCTTGTCGGGACAACATTTTTCTGGATTTCACTATCAGTCAGCACTGCAACCGTCGGGCTTGTTAGTTTTTGGTTTAGAAACCGGGCTTCAAGTACAACATCTCCGCCGCCATTGAACGCGTTAGATGTCGCTTTACTGGTGCCTATCTATAATGAAAATCCGTCAGACGTTTTTGGCAATGCCGCAGCGATGTTAGAAGAATTGCAAGCTGTGAAAACGGGCCATAAGTTCTCGCTTTTTATCCTTAGTGATACACAAGACCCACAAATTGCAGCGCAAGAAATGCGGGCCATGATTATTTTACGTAACACACTGTCTTATGATGCCAGTATTTACTACCGTCGACGGGTGCAAAATACGGCACGAAAAACGGGTAATATAAGCGACTGGATTGAAGGTTGGGGTGGTGGGTATGAAGCTATGCTGGTTCTTGATGCAGACAGTCTTATGAGCAGTTCTGCAATTGTGACCCTAGCAGATGAATTGTCCCATGATCCTTCTGCGGGCTTGATCCAATCATGCCCAAAGCTATTTGGCGCGGAAACACTTTTTGCCCGTATGCAACAGTTTTCAAATGTAACATACGGCTGGCCATTGGCTGAAGGTTTGGCGCTCTGGGCTAATCGCGAAGGAAACTATTGGGGGCACAATGCAATAATCAGAATTGCCGCATTTGCATCCTCCGCTGGATTACCACGTGTTAAATCTATCAGAGGTAAGGATAATTTAATCCTGTCGCATGACTTTGTTGAAGCAGGATTGTTGCGCCGTGCAGGCTGGGCGGTCCGCTTTATGCCCAGCATTGAAGGCAGCTATGAAGAAACGCCTGCGACATTGGTTGATTATGTTCTACGAGACCGGCGCTGGTGCCAGGGTAATTTGCAACACTTGCGTATTGTACCAACAGCGGGGTTGCACGCTGTTTCCAGATTTCATCTGTTACACGGTGCCATCAGTTATTTATTGTCCCCTGCATGGTTTATTTTACTGATGGTATGGGCCTTGTTAAGTAACGGTGTTGAAACCAATGTGATTAGCTATTTTAGCGCATCCAGCCCAAAAATACCAATATGGCCGCATATGAGTACTGTTAACAGTTTGATAATTCTGTTGTTCATGTACGGCATGTTGCTGGCGCCGAAAATAATCGGTGCGATTGTGATGTTGGCTTCATCAGATAAACGCCGCAAGTATGGCGGTAGTTTACAATTTACAGCTTCTTTTTTATTAGAGGTATTCACTTCGTTTGCCTATGCGCCAATTCTGATGATTCAACAAACCATTGCTGTTCTTCGCAGTCTTGTTGGCTATCCTGAAAACTGGGAACCACAGAAACGACGTGGTGGAAAATACTCTATCCTTACATTAATCAAATTTCACATCGTTGAATTGATTATTGGCTATGGATTACTGATAGGAATGGGAGCTGGGCTTGTATCACTTTGGCTATTACCCATTGCCATAAGCTTGTCCGGGGCAGTTCTTTTGTCTGGTTTAAGTGGCGTCAATATTGTCCAAAAAAACTGGAGCCGTCGACAGTTTGGCACGCCGGATGAAGTATCGGTGCCGCGTGTCATTGCCTTGTCGCATCAATACCGGGCCGAAATGCGTCGGGCACTTAACGTTATACCCACAAAGGGAATTGCAGCAGAGTAATAGGTTCTGTGCTATTTCATGTTAAACGATTAAGATTTGTTCAGGGGAAGCTTTCGCTTTATCCAACCAGGGCCGGCTTTTGAACCCATCATGCCTTCTGGTACGTCGATTATATTGCTGAACCCTGCTTTCTTCAGCTTTTCACTCATACGGTTTGATCTAACTCCCCTTGCACAAATTAATGCAACTGGCTTTGATCTGTCTCCTGCAACTAATGTGTCGAGTGCAGATATGAAGTCTTTTCTACGCATGTCTAACCTATGCGCCCCCTGGCCGCTTCCGGTTCTTGCCCATTCATCGGGACGCCGAATATCAAGTAGGGTAATTTCACTGGATTGTGCAAGTTTATGCGCCATTGGTGGATCAATGGCATCACCATCAAAAGGTAATTTGTTAATTTGGCTCCATGCAATTGAACTGACAGATATCGCAATCCCACCACTCAGAAATATCCGCCGGGTTAATTGTGGATTCTTTGTTAGTAGTTGCATTGGCTTTGCCTCACTCTGAGCTAAAACTTAAGTACATTATATACATGCATATAGACTTACGTTTTCAATAATACCGTATTTAATAAATTGCACAGCCCCCCTCACATAATCTTTATCGGATGTTGGAATTGTGAAATAAAGTTTACTTGAGGTGTGTAAGATGTATAGAAGAATGCACTAACATTTCGATGAAAAGGGGCACGGATTGGTTAGACTCACATCTATGAAGAAGAATAGTTATATTCTGGCTTCATTCTTATTACTTTTGGCTTTGCCGACAGCAGCTATGGCTGCCAATAAATTCAAGTCGCCTGATATACTTGTATTAGGAGATTCCCAATTCACATTTGGGTCTGGCCCTTCATTTCTGGATTTTTTCCAAAACATAAAATCGAAATGTTCCCCAAATGCATCTCAATCCGCTGATTTGAAAAAACTCGCCGATATGTCAGTGGCCGTCATTGGTGTACGTTCTTCATCGCTGCCATCATGGACGGCGCGGACTAAAAAGGGCAAAGGTGCAATTTGTGATATTGATCCAAAATGGAAAGTTAATGCCGGCTCATATGGTACGGTGAATCAGACAAAAAATGTTTACATACAGATCGGAAAAGGCCCTCAATATCAGTTCTGTAAGAAAAAAATGTCACCGTTTGAAGCGCTTTTTGTTGATAATTATTACGACCCGAAACTGCTTGTCATGTCTTTCCTTGGTAATTCATCAGCGGGCTGGGCAAAATACCCTGATATGGCCATGAACGATGTGCAAAAGACGATGAGCCAGTTGCCCGATGATTTACCATGTATATTCATGACGACGGCACCATCATATAGTAAAGAAACAAATGATTTACGGGTGCGCGCCCAGAAAAACCTAAAAAAAGCATTCAAAAAAAGCGGTAGTCGGTGTTCATTTGTCGAAGGGCTTACACCAAAAACGATTGCAGCCAACCTTGGAAATAAAAAGCATTTCAGGCTAAAGAAATCCGGCGCAGTAAAAGATCCATATCATCCGAATAAAAAAGCGGCGAAAAAATTCTTTGCAATCGAGAGAAAAGAGATTTGCGCGGCAATTTTCACCCAGGTCAGCCGTGCGCCAAATCAGTAAACTTTAATACACAGAGCTTTTGATTGCTCATTTAACATCACTTTTTTGTGGAATTTGTAAAACATTCAAGCATGTGAGTTGCTTTCGTGATTGCATGGAGGTTCATAGTTTTCGAATCTACAAGCATAAAGAGCGATGGATGGTTGTCACCAATTTATCAGTATCCAATAATGTTAGAGGTGCAGTAAAATGTATTTACTTGTTGTTGTGTTTATTTGTGTTGGTAACATGTGCGCCCGCTCCTAATCTGACCCTTACGCCGACACTCTATATGAATCAAAAATACCCTGCAGAAGCTATCCCAAAACAACTGCAAACGACGCAACCAAAGCTTTATTTTGTGACAGACAGGTTCCTTGCAGATGAGTGGACAAATAGAGAGCCGTATTCTTCAGAACGCTCTCCTTCTATGGCCCTTGGCGAGGTTACGATGTCAATTGGCAAGAATAAGAACTGGGATGAACTGGTTAATTCCAGTAATACGGTTAATCGCAAAGACGACTATCAATTAAATATCATAGATGCCGATGAAATAATCAGGTTTCCATCAACACCTTTGCCTTTCACCGTTGTCAATGGTCAGATCAAGCCGGTAATCTATCCGGGTTATAAAGTTTATCAGAAACGCAAAAAGCAGTTTAAGGAAATTCTTGCCGATTTACTGACGCAAGCAAATGGTAAAGAAGTTGTTCTGTTTGTGCATGGGTACAAAGATGAATTTGAAGACGCTGCATATTCCTTAGCTAATTTATGGCACTTTTCAGGGCGTATTGGTGTGCCCATATTTTTCTCATGGCCGGCGGGCGCCGGTGGCTTATTTGGGTATTTGAAGGACCGTGAAAGTGGCGAATACGCCGTTTATCATCTGAAAGAAACTCTAAGGTTTATTGCAGATACTCCGGGTTTGGAAAAAGTACATATTATTGCGCACAGCCGTGGAACAGATATTGTGACGACAGCAATGCGCGAATTGATCATTGAAACAAGGGCCGCCGGCCAATCTGCACGCAAGAAATACAAAATCGAAAATCTGATTTTAGCAGCACCAGATCTTGATTTCGGCGTGGCGCGTCAAAGGTTGATCGCTGAAAGATTTGGACCTGCTTTCGGACAAATCAATGTCTATATGAATCAAAATGATAGTGCTTTAAAACTGGCACAAAGGACGATGACCGGTAATCGTTTCGGGCGCTTGTCGCCCGATGATCTGGAAAATATTGACAAGAGAATATTTGCAAACTTACAAAATGTGCACTTTATTGATATTGAAAATGTGAATTCAAGTGTCGGCCACGACTATTTTGTAAGTAATCCAGGTGTTTTGTCTGATATAGCATTAACACTTCAAACAAGTGTCAGGCCGGGTGGAAAAGCACGTCCATTGTTGCATATTTCCGGAAACTTCTGGCGCTTGTCCAAATTTTATCCGTATGATTTTCCGATTGCTGAAAATGCATCTGATATTAAAGAACATAAGCGGTAGAACAGGCTTCAAAAGTATGGGTTGTGGGCGGAATGCTGCAATATTGTTAATATTAACAAAAAGTTGATGCAGATCAAAAACCTATTTAAATAACAGGTCTAAAGCTTCTCTTGGGATGCGACTGAATCGTGATCCTAACTTTATTTAAATCGGAGAAGTCTTATGAAACCGAAACATCTTTTTACAGTGTTGCCTGCAATTGCTTTTGCCCTGCTTTGCACAACTGCGATAACGTCGCCTGTAGTCGCTGATACATCAGCAAGCAATCCATGGGCAGGTACAAAATGGCTTATTCGCGGTCGATTGATTGATGTAGCACCAGACGAAAGCAATGGCACGGTGGGCGGCGCACCGGCCCCTTTGACTGCGGACAATTCAATAGTACCAGAGCTGGATATTACATATTTCTTCAATGACAATATAGCAGCCGAACTTATCCTAGCGGTTTCGCCGCATGATGTAAAACTGGGCGGGACTGTGATTTCAGATGTTTTGCTATTACCGCCAACCCTGACTTTGCAATACCACCATCCAATGGGTGCATTTAAACCTTATGTAGGTGCAGGCTTAAACTATACCGCTGTAATTTCAAGTGACCCGACGGCAGCTATCGGTGGTGTGGATGACTGGGACAATGGCTTCGGTTTTGCCGTTCAAGCCGGGTTTGATTATGCTATTAATGACAAATGGAGCTTTAACATGGATGTAAAAAAGCTTTGGTTGAATGTTGATGCAACGGTTACAGCCGGCGCCATTCCGGCAAGCGTTGACTTGGATCCATGGATCTTTGGTATAGGTGCTGGGTATCGCTTCTAATAGATTGACCTAAGACATCGAATATATACTGAAAGCATCAGTATAGGTGCTTTCAGTAAAATTATTTACCAAAAATTATGACTTTACCCGAAACCACCCGCTGTTGGTGTGATGACTATCACAGCCTCACCCGCTTTTAGTTGGGTTTCATCACAGCCTTGTAATTCTTCAAGTTTCCCATCTTGTCGTCTGATAAATGTTTGCCCCATTTCACCATTGCCACCACCCATCAATCCTTCTGGGCAACGTGTGCGGTGGGATGATAAAATTGTCATACCCATGCATTCCAGAAACCGCACTGTGCGTTTGGTGCCGTTGCCCGCCGACCATTTACCCTTACCTCCAGAGTCATTGCGAATGCTGAACTCTTCCAGTAAAACCGGATAACGGAACTCCAGAATTTCGGGATCGGTCATGCTTGAATTGGTCATATGCACCTGCACCGCATCCGTCCCGTTAAACCCATCACCCGCAGGCGATCCCGAACAGATAGTCTCGTAATACTGGTATGTGTCATTGCCAAAGGTGAAATTGTTCATCGTCCCTTGTGAATTAGCCATCGCCCCCAATGCTCCGAAAAGCGCATTGGTCACATGCTGCGAGGTTTCCACATTGCCCGCAACCACGGCGGCAGGATAGCGCGGTTTTAGCATGCAGCCATCGGGGATGATGATGTTGATGGGGCGCAAGCAGCCCGCATTGATTGGGATATTTCCATCAACCATCATGCGAAAACAATAAAGCACAGCCGCACGTGCAACAGGCTCGGGCGCGTTGAAATTATTTTTCTGCTGTGCGGTTGTGCCGGTGAAATCTACCGTGGCACTGCGATTGGTCTGATCAACCGTGATCTTGACCTTGATCGTCGCGCCCTGATCGGTAGCGTATGAATAAGAACTGTCATGCAACGCACCAATGGCACGGCGCACGCTTTCTTCGGCATTGTCCTGTACATGGTCCATATAGGATTGCACGGCTTTCAGCCCGAATTGTGAAACCATCTTGCGCAGCTCGCGAATGCCCATTTCATTGGCAGCGACTTGGGCTTTCAGATCGGCAATGTTTTGTACGGGATTACGGCAAGGGTAGGGATGGTCTGTTAGGATTTTATATAGCGCCTCTTCTTGGAAAACGCCGCGGTCAACGATACGGAAATTGTCGATCAGAACACCTTCTTCATCCACTGTTGTCGCCAACGGTGTCATCGAACCGGGGGCAGTTCCACCCACATCCGCATGATGCCCGCGTGAAGCCGTGTAAAACAGAACCTCTTTGCCAGCATCATCGAAAACAGGCGTCACAACCGTGATGTCGGGCAGGTGTGTGCCACCATTATAAGGCGCGTTCAAAGCGAAAACATCGCCGGGGTGTATATCTCCCTTGTTCAAGGCAATGACGGTTTCTACCGAGCGGTCCATTGACCCCAGATGTACCGGCATGTGCGGTGCATTGGCCACAAGCGATCCGTCAGCGGCAAAAACTGCACAGGAAAAGTCCAACCGTTCCTTGATATTCACAGAATAGGATGTGTTTTGTAGTGTTACCCCCATCTGCTCGGCGATGGACATAAACAGGTTATTGAACACTTCCAGCAAAACGGGATCAACATCTGTACCGATGGCATAAGCGGCTTTTTTCGCTTTTATCCGCCGCAGGACAATATCGTTGCGCGCAGTCACACTTGCCTGCCAGTCAGGTTCGATTACGATGGTTTGATGCGGCTCTACAATCAATGCCGGGCCGTCGATAGTGTGGCCTGCGCGAAACGTATTGCGGTTTTTGTAAACCTGCGCGTCATGCCAGCCCCCGTCCGCAAAAACCCGAGTAACCTCGTTACTTTCAAGTGTACGTGTTTGATCTGGCAGGCGGGTAATCTCGATGTCAGTACTGCCGCCATAGGTTTCAACCTCCAGCGACTCGATGAAAATACTTTTATCGTCAAAGGTAAACCCGAACTGCTGCTTGTGCAGTTTCAGGAAATCCGCTGTCATTTGTTGGGCGCTGGCCAGCGTCACCGCAAGCGTCGTATCGGTGCCGTCATAACGTAGATGTAATCTGCTGACAGTTTTCGCATCCTCCACGCCCTGCGTAATCAGATCGGCCCCGTTTTGTGCCTTAAGCGTTTCAACTATACCGTTGATCTCGGCCAGAGCATCCGCGTCCAGTGTTTTGTTGACCGAAGCCGAGCGAGACGCACGAATATCGGCAAGCCCCATGCCATAAGCTGACAGAATCCCCGAATGCGGGTGCAGATAAACGGTTTTCATTCCTAAACTGTCAGCCACCAGACAAGCATGTTGTCCGCCGGCGCCGCCAAAACAAGTCAGGGCATAGTCGGACACATCATAGCCGCGCTGAACGGATATTTTCTTGATCGCATTGGCCATGTTTTCAATCGCAATGCTCAAAAAACCTTCGGCCACCTCATGTGGCGACTTGCCATCACCGATTTTTTTAGTAAGAGTTTTGAATTTTTTAGCAACAATATCAATATCTAACGCCATGTCCTGACTGGGACCGAATATTTTCGGGAAATTTTCCGGCTTCAACTTGCCCAACATCACATTGGCATCCGTCACCGTCAGCGGCCCGCCGCGACGATAACTTGCAGGCCCGGGGTCAGCCCCCGCACTGTCCGGCCCTACCGAAAATTTCGAGCCATCGTAATGCAGGACCGAACCACCGCCTGCGGCCACCGTATGAATATTCATCATCGGGGCGCGCATCCGAACGCCCGCCACTTCGGTCTCATAAGACCGCTCCAGAGTGCCGTTATAATGCGACACATCCGTGGACGTGCCGCCCATATCGAAACCGATGATTTTACCAAAACCGGCTAGTTCACTGGTTTTTGTCGCCCCCACAACACCACCCGCTGGCCCCGATAGGATCGCGTCTTTACCCTGAAAACGGTTCGCAGCCGTCAATCCACCGTTCGACATCATGAACATCAGCTTGGTGGTTGTCCCTTCAAGCCCGCCCATTTCACTGGCAACCCGCGCCACATAACGCGACAGAATAGGGGTAAGATATGCGTCCACAACAGTAGTATCGCCGCGCCCGACGAACTTCATCAAGGGCGATATTTTATGACTGACGGATATTTGACTAAACCCAATGTCGTGTGCAATTTTTTCTGCCAGCAGTTCGTGCTCTGGAAACGCATAAGCATGCATGAATATGATCGCGACAGATCTGTAACCTGCTTCATAAAGCTCTACAAGCGCCTGACGTGTTTCAAGTGCATCCAGCGGTTTATCAACCGTACCATCCGCTAGCAAACGTTCTTCCACCTCGGCAACGGTATCATATAGTTGTTCGGGCTTGATGATTTCTTTGGCAAAGATATCTTTGCGTGCCTGATAACCAATGGCTAAAGCATCATGAAAACCGCGTGTGGTTAGCAGCGCAGTTTTTTCGCCTTTACGTTCTAACAACGCATTGGTGGCAACAGTTGTACCCATTTTGACGGACGCAATTTTATTTGCAGGCAAGGTTGCACCCACTGCAATTCCCATAAGGTCACGGATACCCTGAATAGCCGCATCCTTATAGGCTTCGGGATTTTCGGACAGTAGTTTGTGGGTGATTATTTCACCCTTCGGATTGCGTGCGGCTATATCGGTAAAGGTACCCCCGCGATCAATCCAAAAATCCCATTTTGCCATAGTAAAAAACTCCGCTAGTGCAACGGAAATGAACAGGTTCGCAGGGAAAGATCAATGCAATTTTACGCAGTCAGCCAGTTTGCATCCATGGCTTCGATTGATTTTGATCCATTCAGAATTGTTTGAGCCAATGAAGCAACATGCGGCAAGCTATGTGCGGCATAAACGTCAGCATGTGCGGCTTTTGCGTTCAGGAAGTCATCACTCCAATCACCAGATCCTATTTGTGCAATTGCAGCCTGTTTGTTCTTCAATGCCATCCACCCACCTGTAAGATAGCCAAGCATCATCAGATAGGGAACCGAGACAGCTGCCGCTTCGCGTGCGGACAGGCCACCAGTTAATATATGATCCAACGCAACTTCAGCATCTTGAACAGCAGCTAGCAGAGGTTCATCCGCTTCAGCGCGTATATCTTCAATCAGGGCCCTTACTGCCACACCTTGGTCACGTAATGTTTTGCGGAACATCAGGTCATTGGCCTGTATAGCTGTGGTGCCTTCATAGATAGGTAAAATACGCGCATCGCGCAGGTGTTGGGCTGCTCCGGTTTCCTCAATAAATCCCATGCCGCCGTGCACTTGGACACCTGCAGATGCGATATCGATGGAACGTTCTGTCATCCAACCTTTGATGATTGGCACCATCAGTTCCGCGCGGGATTGCCAACGGGCTTTTGCTTCACCAGTATCGTAATGGCCGTGATCCAGTGCAACGGCGCCATATAGTGCCATTGGTCGCATTGCTTCGATTTCGGCCCGCATTGTTGCCAACAGTCGCATCACATCCGGGTGGTGAATAATTGCATCCCCCGTATTGCAATCCAAAGGTGTGCCTTGTTTGCGTTCCTGCGCATAGCTCAGAGCCTGTGAATAGGCTCGGCTAGAGATCGACAGACCTTGGATGCCAACACTGAAGCGGGCATGGTTCATCATGTTGAACATGATGTTCAATCCTTGGTTCTCTTCACCAACCAAATAACCGACTGCACCTTCATTCTCGCCATATTGCAATATGGCTGTTGGTGAACCGTTAATGCCCATCTTATGTTCGATCGAAACACATTTCACATCGTTGCGTGCCCCAAGTGATCCATCCTCATTGACCATAAACTTCGGCACGATAAACACCGAAATTCCCTTAACACCCTCGGGCGCATTTGGTGTTCTGGCCAGTACAAGATGTACAATATTTTCGGACATATCATGTTCGCCGTAAGTGATGAAAATCTTTTGGCCCTTGATCAGGTAATGATCGCCATTTGGAACGGCTTGCGTTCTGATAGAGGCAAGATCTGTGCCCGCCTGACTTTCCGTCAGGTTCATAGTGCCTGTCCAGCGGCCTTCGGCCATGGGCGGAATGAACATTTGTTTTTGCTCATCAGAGGCAGATGTTTGCAACGCGTGGATCAGGCCCTCAGTCAGCAAATGGCATAATGCGAATCCCATATTTGCGGAATGCCACATCTCGCGTGCCGCGGCACACAGGATTTCTGGCATGTTTTGCCCGCCATATTCTTCGGCGGTTCCAATGCCAGTCCAACCGCCTTCGCCTAGCGCTTTAAACGCATTTGCAAAACCGGCAGGTGTTGTGACTGTATTGTCGGGATGCCATGTTGACCCTGCATCACCTGAATGGTTTAGCGGTGCGATAACTTCAGTGGCAAGTTTGGCCGCTTCTGATAATACCGCATCGCATATATCAGCGTCGTAATCCGCAAATGGTGCAAGTTCCGTAACGGCTTCCATGCCAATAATGTGGCGAATTGCAAAGCGAATATCGGTCTCGTCAGCGTTGTACATAAATGGGCCTTTGGTTGTAAAATTGTGATACACGTAACTAATAGGCATTTGTGTTGTTTGTCGTCAATTACCTAGCGTCGTGATTGTCGGTCTCTTTGGGTATTTTAACTTCAAAAGTTGCACCTGAATCTGACGGTTTAAAACTGATATTGCCGCCAAGGTTTCGCATGATCTCGGCGCAAATTGACAGGCCTAATCCGACACCGCTTGCAGCACCTCCCGAAGACAGTTTTGAAAATTTCTCAAAGATAATTTCGCGATCGCCTTCGGAAATCCCGGGGCCGTTGTCGGAAATTATAGCTGTTATATAATCAGGTGTTTCTGCCAGATCAATTTTTATAATTGGCTTGGGTTTGTCGTTATACTTTATCGCATTTGATATCAGGTTGATGAACACTTGGGTTAAGCGATCTGCATCCGTTAATAATTTAACGTCATGGAACTTTTTAGACAATCGAATGTCTACATTTGACATGTCATAAGATGTGCTACTGGCAGTGATCGATTGCTCAAGCATTTCGCCCATATTTTTAACCTGCAAATTTAATTTAACTTTACCGCTTTCCAAAAAACTAAGATCGAGAATGTCATCAAGGATACGGGTTAATCGCTGACTCTCATCATTAATAATGGACGAAAATCGCGCGAATTGTTCTCGATCAATTTCACCGTCATTCATCAAGATCGCCGAAAACGATCTTATGGATGTCATTGGTGTACGTAATTCATGGCTGACCTGACTTAAAAAATCATCCTTTTGCTGGCTTAATTTGGTTAGTTTATTATTCGCGCGGCGTAATTCTTTTGCCGTCTCAGCCAATTCTGTTGATTGCTTTTCAAGACGGGCTGAATATTCCATCACCTGCGCAGTTTCATCCGCAACCGCAATCAACTCTTCTACAGAAACGGTTTCGCGGCCAGATATTTGTGCCATCATCGCATGTGCGGTTGCGGCACCAACAGACCCCGCAAATTCACGTTCAAGCGTTATAATGAATTCGGATGTTGGATCGGGCAGACCGTGTGGTTTGCCTTGCTCTTTGGCTTTTTGCTCGAATAACCTTGCTGCCCGAGTTCGCCCAACAATTCGTTGTGCCAGCACGAACAGATCTTCAGAGGTTGAGATCGAGCTTGGCATATGACGTTGTGATGACGTGCCAAAGACATTGGTGAACTGTAGTGCCTGAAGGTTTTCCAGTGGTTTTGGGGTCGTCATCAATGACAATGTAACAAAGGCAAACAAGTTCAAGAATAACGACCAGAAAACAGCATGTACCAACGGGTCTGGAATATTTATCCCAAACAGTGCGTGCGGGCGCAGAATTGACAACCCCCAAAGTCCATTTTCCATAACATCGTTTGTCAGGATAAAGCTGCCGTCAAAACTTGGTAGGAACAATGTATAGGCCCAGATAGTAAAGCCCACCATGATCCCGGCCAATGCACCCGCTCTAGTGGCATTGCGCCAGAACAAGCCGAAGGATAAAGCCGGTAGAACCTGTGCCACACCCAAAAATGCAATCAGACCGATAGACGCAAGTGCAGATGTTCCACCGGTGAACTGGTAGTACAGATAACCCAGACCCAATATACCAACGATACTGATACGCCGCGATCTTAAAAGGATCGAGCGCACATCGTCACTCTCGGGGTTGCGAGCTTGTGCGCGGCGTAGCCAAAGCGGTAAGACAATGTGGTTTGATACCATTGTGGAAAGTGCGATTGCGGCAACAATCACCATTGATGTGGCCGATGAAAATCCGCCTAGAAATGCGAGTGCGGCTATGGCTTCCTGCCCCATCGCCAAAGGAATGGTTAAAACAAACAAGTCAGGATTAGAACCTTCTGGCAATATTTCCAAACCTGTGGCCGCAATGGGAACCACAAAGAGGCACATTAAAAAAAGATATAGCGGAAAAGCCCAACTGGCAGTTGCCAGATGTTTTTCCGCGTCATTTTCGATGACAATAACTTGAAACATACGTGGTAAACAAATGATTGCTGCACCCGATAAAAAGGTCAAAGTAACCCACCGCGATGTGAAAACACCTGTTGTTTTCGGTAACATTCTTTCAGCATTTGCCAGAACCTCGGTTGGGCCGTCGGCAACAAACCAAACCACAAAAATACCCACAGAAAGAAGCGCGATCAATTTCACAATAGCTTCTAATGCAATGGCCGTGATAACGCCGTGATGGCGTTCATTTGCATCCAAATTACGCGTACCAAAAACAACGGTGAATGCAGCCAGGCCAAACGCGATAAATAAGGCGGTGATTGCAGATGATGGTGCATTGGCATTTTTCTGCGTAAACACAGCAAAGCTTAATGTGAGCGATTGCAGTTGCAATGCGATGTATGGGGTGGTGCCTATGACAGCCAACAGGGTTACGACGACAGCCAGCAGGTTGCTTTTACCGTAACGTGACGAAATCAGGTCTGCGATTGATGTGATGCGTTGCGTGTTACCTATGCGTACCAATTTGCGCAAAAACCACCACCAGCCGATGAATACTAACGTCGGGCCAAGGTAAATTGCAAAAAACTCCAGCCCGTTGCGTGCAGCGGAACCAACCGCGCCATAAAACGTCCATGCAGTGCAATAAACAGAGATTGAAAGCGTATAAACAATCGGTGAATGCAGGAATGACAGCTTATTCTTCTGTGCTCTTTGTTCTGCAAGCGCAGCCACCATGAAAAGCATGATTACATATATCAGGCAGATGGAGACAAGAATATTGAATGATAGCATTATTTATTCCGAATTTCAGATATTAATGCACGCGAAAGAAGAAATGCGGCTGCTATCAAGCCTGCCCATACACCGAATATAATCAGCATTACACTTGTCAAACTTGATGCTTCATCACCAACGGCGAAAGATTTTAAAACTGGTGTTAACAATAATATTATACCGATTATAGGTAAAATAAGGGCAATATCTCGTTTTTTCCGACTGCCCCGTGACTTTTTATTCATAGCATCAAATGATTGTTTTTCAGTCATATGCCCAAAAGCCTGTGTACATTTCTGATAATTTCTTTGTTCGCGAAAGGCTTCGTCATAAACAGGCTAACACCAGCCTGTTCAGCGGCTGCGCGATCCTTCTTTTGGCCTTTGGCAGTTAACATAAGGACGGGAAGGTTGCTAAAATTATCTATTGCCCGCAGGTCTTCTAAAATTTGCATACCACTTCTGTTGGGCAGCATCATATCCAATATCACCAAATCCGGTTTAATTGACTGGATATGTTCCACGCAACCATCACCGTCTGTAAAAGCGATAACATTCAAACCCTCACGCTTTAACAGGAATGATAGGGCCTCTAATATAAATGGTTCGTCTTCGACGATCAAAACTGATTTTGACACAAACCCCTCCCTGAAGACATGACTCATGTAACTTAGAATAATTCCGCGTTTTGGCAAACAGGATTATTGCAATAGATATTTTGCCCTGCGGGCTGCACAATTATCACGGGGACATACGGAACATTGCAGGCCAACAGCCAAGTTCGTTTGCAGAGCGATTTCAGGCTTTGATAAAAACATTTCATAATCAGGCGTAAAGACCATAATCGCATTTGTCCGTGAAGGCAGCCCAATACTATTTTGGTCCACATATCGGGTTATCGAATATGTCAGAAAACGTTCACCTGTAGGTGTATTGATAAATGCCTTTATCGGTTGCAGTGGCTGGCTCAGGCTTCGGTATATCGGCCATAACGGGCACGCACTGCCATATCTGGGGAGTGACAAAGTTGGCAATTGTTTGCGAAAAATAACTGCTCCGGAGCCATCACATTCCAACATACCAAAGCGTGGAATATCATCATGCTTTGGCAGGTAAGCTAGGCGCCGTAATACAACGTTTAATGAAACGTCCAGTATTTGGGACAACGCAATCGGGTTATAACTCTGTTGCTTGGCTGCCTTTAAAAAAGTGTCAATTGGAAGTTTGCGCGCAATAGAGCTGTAGCTGGTTAATGCATCCAAAGCTTCATTCTCGTCGGGTTTTGATAATTTAAGGCGCGCAACATAATCATAGGGAGAAATGAAATTACCTTCGATTTGCTCAATAAAGAAATCGTTTTTTTCAAGGATAGTCTCAGTCGGGGCAGTATCATCAGCCGCACCATCACTTTGTGTGCTCGGCTCAAAATGCTGCAATACATCTGTAGCTGTTTGTGCCAACCGTTCGGTCTCGTTTAACAGGTTTGATAGAAAGCGTTCCTTCAAGTCATCCGGTACGGCTTCACCATCAGACAGGATTTCAGCCGTGGATTTAATGGTTGTTATATTTGTTAGCATCAAATGCATCGCTTCAGAGAAAAACGGATCACTGTTCATTTGATCCGAAACGGCCTGAAGTGCTTCATCCTGCGCCTTGGCGCGGTCGTACTGTCTGCCTATCAGTCTAGCAAACCCATGGAACCTTGCGATGAACTCTTCTGTTTTATCGACTTCGCATGCAATTGTCGGGGTGGCTGCGGCCGCTTGATTTACACGTCCGACAAGAGCCTGATCTGCACCTTCGGTAAATGCGCGTGGATCAACCTTTAATACCCGCGCCAAAGCCAATAAAGTTTTACCGCCGATTCCCCGACGATTATGTTCAATCAGGTTCAGATATGATGCAGAAATACCTGCTTGTTTTGCAAGCTCTGTCTGACTTATCTTTTTTGATCGGCGGTTTTCACGAATACGTGTTCCAAGCAAGCTGCGTGACATATCTGCTTTTCCTTTATTTTTAAACGGAAATATTGATTATAGTAAATATATTTACATTATGGTGTTATGTAAATTTAAAAAATTTACAAAATAAATAAGCAAAATCAGTTATTTATTGCAAATGTTACTATTTGTTCTATTCTGCACATGTCGAAAGACACTGGTGCGGCGTTCTGGGAGGTTCAGATCGTACTAGAACATGGGAGGAAATCTATGTCCAAATTTACACGTCGTGGTTTGCTTAAATCCAGTGCCGTTATGGGTGCTGGCTTAGCGATGCCTACATTAATTACAAGTCCTGTTGCTGCGTATACAAACGAGCCAACAGGTGGTTCAGTTACACTGGGCTTTAACGTACCTCAAACAGGTCCATATGCTGATGAAGGTAGCGATGAGCTACGTGCATATAAACTTGCTGTTGAGCATCTAAATGGCGGCGGCGACGGCGGCATGATGAATACGTTCACATCTAAAGCGCTTAAGGGTAATGGTATCCTTGGCAAGAAAGTTGAATTTGTAACAGGTGACACACAGACTAAGTCTGATGCAGCACGTGCTTCTGCAAAATCAATGATCGAAAAAGATGGTGCGATCATGATCACCGGTGGTTCATCATCAGGTGTGGCTGTAGCTGTACAAGGTCTATGCCAAGAAGCTGGCGTTATCTTTATGGCTGGTCTTACACACTCTAACGATACAACTGGTAAAGATAAGAAAGCTAACGGCTTCCGTCACTTCTTTAACGGTTATATGTCTGGTGCAGCTTTGGCGCCTGTGTTGCAAAATGCATACGGCAAAGATCGTCGTGCGTATCACCTGACTGCTGACTATACTTGGGGCTGGACACAACAAGAGTCTATCCAAGCGGCAACAGAGGGTGTTGGCTGGGAAACAGTTAACAACGTTCTTACACCACTTGCGACAACAGACTTCTCGTCTTACATCGCGCCTGTTTTGAACTCTGGTGCTGACGTGCTGGTTCTGAACCACTACGGCGGAAACATGATCAACTCGCTTACTTCTGCGGTTCAGTTTGGTCTGCGTGACAAGCAAGTGAACGGCAAGAACTTTGAAATTGTTGTTCCACTATACTCAGAGCTTATGGCTAAAGGTGCTGGCGCGAACATTAAAGGTGTGTTCGGTTCAACAAACTGGTCATGGACACTTGGCGATGAAGGTACAAAAGCGTTTGTTAAATCGTTTGGCGAAAAATATGGCTTCCCGCCATCAAATGCTGCCCAAACAGTTTACGCGCAAACTCTGCTTTATGCGGATGCTTGTGAGCGTGCCGGTACATTCAACCCATGTGGCGTTGGCGAGTCTCTTGAAGGCTTCGAATTTGACGGCTTGGGTAACGGCCCAACACTTTACCGTAAAGAAGATCACCAGTGCTTTAAAGATGTGCTTGTGATGAAAGGTAAAGATGATCCGGTCAACGAATATGATGCGCTGGAGATTGTTGAAATCACGCCACGTGCACAAGTTGAGTACGCACCGGATCACCCAATGTTTGCGGGCGGTTCTTTGGGTAAATGTAATCCAGGTGCCTAATTATTAAATTAAGTCAGCCACGCCCGATATCGGGCGTGGTTATTTATGAAGTGCCTATAAGATTGGTGCTTATAACCATTTCGTTCTGGGGAACAGAATATGGACGCGATCCTACTTCAAATACTTAACGGCTTAGACAAAGGTAGCGCGTATGCGCTGATCGCTTTGGGCCTGACACTTATCTTCGGCACGCTTGGCGTGGTCAATTTTGCGCACGGTGCATTATTCATGCTCGGTTCATTTTGTGCAGTAACGCTAAGCAAAATACTCGTCATTTCAAAAGTCACAATCGATCCCGAAAAAGTCGACTTCTTAGGAAACCCTCTCAAGGTGAAAACACCTTATGTTATGGAGTGGTTCGGAGAATCTGCAGGATCTACTATTATCGATTGGTCAGTTCCCCTGGCCATTCTATTCGCCATCCCGGTTATGCTACTTGTTGGTTACATAATGGAGCGCGGCCTGATTAAACATTTCTACAAACGACCGCATGCAGACCAAATTCTGGTAACATTCGGTTTGGCAATCGTGATCCAAGAAATCGTAAAGGCAGCATTTGGTGCCAACCCTATTCCAACGCCTGCGCCTGATGTATTTCGCGGATCGTATGATTTTGGCGTCTTGATAGGAATGGAAGCTAATGCAGTTATCTATCCCTTCTGGCGCTTGATCTACTTTGGCTTCTCGGCAACTATTATCGCCGCAGTATTTGCGTTCTTGCAATTCACAACATTTGGTATGGTGGTTCGCGCAGGCATGGCCGACCGCGAAACCGTCGGATTGTTAGGCATTAATATCGATAAACGCTTTACTTTCATGTTCGGAATTGCTGCCGCTGTGGCGGGTCTGGCCGGCGTAATGTACACACCTATTAACTCCCCGAATTATCACATGGGAATGGATTTCCTAGTACTCAGCTTTGTTGTTGTGGTTGTCGGCGGTATGGGCAGTTTGCCAGGTGCAGTTCTCGCTGGCTTCATGCTCGGCATCTTGGAAAGCTTCGCATCCATGAATGAAGTAAAAGGGTTCTTTGAAGCGCTTTATCTTCCATCCATCGACCAAATTATAATCTACCTAGTCGCTATCATCGTGCTCCTAACCAGACCTCGTGGTTTGATGGGCCGTGCTGGCGTGATGGAGGACTAAACCAATGAACACTCTATCTAAATCTGATAAAATGACTTTTTTCATCGTTGCCGCAATATCCCTACTTGCGCCATTTATCCTGAACCCCTTCCCAGAAGGCTCAGCAATGGCGCAGTTCAACGCAGGCTACCCTGACCTTATGCAACGCTTTGCAATCTTTGGTATCTTAGCGATTGGGTTTAATATCTTGTTCGGCCTGACGGGTTACCTTTCATTCGGTCACGCAGCGTTTTTGGGTGTTGGCTCTTACTCAGCCGTTTGGATGTTCAAACTCTTGTCAATGAACATCATCCCGGGGTTGATATTGGCGGTTATAATTGCAGGATTGTTTTCATTGCTTATTGGTTTTGTATCCTTACGCAGGTCGGGTATCTATTTCTCAATCCTGACACTCGCATTTGCACAGATGAGCTTTTCTTTGGCCTATTCGGTGCTTACACCGATTACGAATGGTGAAACTGGCTTACAGCTTACACTAGATGACCCTCGGATTTTGGACGGTGCTAATACAACAGGTAATCTACCGGTAACAGGCCTGTTCGGGTTGGAAATGCGAGATACATTTTCATTAGATATTGGCGCATGGGCTTTTCAGTTCAATATTGGATACTACGTATGCGCAGCATTCTTACTGTTATCGTTTTACATATCCATTCGTATCTTTCGCTCGCCATTTGGCTTGATGCTAAGGGCAATAAAAACCAATCAGACACGTCTGAACTATACAGGTTTAAACTCTCGCCCATACACGCTTGCAGCCTTTGTAATCTCTGGTATGTATGCGGGACTTGCAGGCGGGTTAATGGCTTCGATGGATCCTTTGGCAGGTGCTGAGCGCATGCAATGGACAGCGTCAGGCGAAATTGTTTTGATGACAATTCTTGGCGGCACCGGAACATTGCTTGGACCAGTTTTGGGTGCTGGATTCATCAAATACTTCGAAAACATCTTCTCAAAAATCAACGATACTGTTTTACACACATGGTTCTCATTTATGCCTGACGGTTTAGAAAATGCAATCGTATGGGTACTTCACTTCTTCGTTGGCAAAGGTTGGCATTTAACTCTCGGTTTATTATTCATGATGATCGTGATCTTCCTGCCGGGTGGTTTGATGGAAGGCGCAGAGCGCATCACTAAAAGATTTCGCGCGAAAAAGGGTGGCGATTCTGATACCACCCCAGACACCGCAACGAAACCAGCAGAATAGGGATAGAGTTCATGGGAATTTTAGAAGTTCAAAATGTGAACAAAAGCTTTGGTGGTCTAAAAGCGTTGCAAAACGTAAACCTGAGTATTGAAGAAGGTACCGTTCATGCCATTATTGGCCCCAATGGAGCAGGTAAGTCGACATTGCTGAACTGCTTTGTCGGAAAATTGATCCCGGATACGGGCACGGTAATGTTCGATGGGCATTCATTATTGGGGCGTAAACCGCACGAGATTAACCAAATCGGCGTAAGTCGCGTATTTCAAACACCCGAGATATTCAGTGATTTGACCGTGGCTGAAAATGTATTGATCCCGTGCTTTGCCAAACGCGACGGGGCCTTCACACTGAACGCTTTATCACGCGTTGCGGGTGAAACCGATGTGCGCGAAAAAGCCGAGCAAATGCTTATCGACGTAAGTATGCAGGACAAAAAAGATATGGTAGCGTCCTCGCTTTCACGCGGCGACAAACGCCGTCTGGAAATGGCGATGTGCCTGTCGCAAGATCCGAAGCTGTTGCTTCTTGATGAGCCAACAGCCGGTATGGCGCGTGCCGATACCAACAACACAATAGAGTTGTTGGCGCAAATTCAAGAGAGACGCCACATTACCATGGCAGTGATTGAGCATGATATGCACGTTGTGTTCTCACTGGCGCAAAAAATCAGCGTTCTTGCACAAGGCACCGTAATCGTCGAAGATTTACCTGAAAATATCAAAGGCCACCCGAAGGTACAAGAAGCGTATCTGGGTGTGGCAACCTAATGTTGGATACGACAGCTATGACACTAGATAAAAACGCAAACCATGCATCAACAGCCCCAGCCTATTTTTCGGCATATGATATACATGCCTATTACGGTGAAAGTTATATTGTTCAAGGTGTAAGCATGAATGTACATGAGGGTGAAATTCTTGCCCTTCTAGGACGCAACGGGGCAGGTAAAACCTCGACCTTACGCGCTATGGCACGGTTGGATGATCCGGTACTTGTAAAGGGCGAGATTTGGCTTGACCATCAACCTTTGCACCAGATGAAAGCCTATCAGGCTTCACAAGCCGGCATTGCTTTGGTGCCTGAAGATCGCCGGATTATTCAGGGGCTGACAGTCGAAGAGAATATTCAACTGGCCCAGATTTCGCCACCGATCGGCTGGTCGCTCGAGCGTATTTACGATCTATTTCCACGCTTGGGTGAGCGCCGTAAACAAGAAGGCACAACACTTTCAGGGGGCGAGCAGCAAATGCTGGCCATTGGCAGGGCTTTGGCGCGTGACATTAAATTACTGTTGCTCGATGAGCCTTATGAAGGCCTCGCGCCGGTAATTGTGCAGGAAATTGAAAAAACGCTGCACTTGATCCGCGAACAGGGCATTACAACTATTATTGTTGAACAAAATGCTGTCGCGGCTCTGAATTTGGCGGACCGTGCATTAATTCTGGATACTGGCCAAGTTGTGTTTGACGGTACTGCTAAAGAAGTGCTGGACAATGTTGAACTGCGGCATGAATACTTGGCGATCTAAGCGATTGCTTCCAATGGACTGATATTTAAGAGGACATAATGACTGATAAAACCTATCCGCCATCCGCAGAGTTTACGGCAAACGCCCATGTGGATGCTGCCGGATACGAAAAAATGTATGCAGCTTCCGTCGCTGATCCCAATGCCTTCTGGGCGGAGCACGGCAAACGGATCGACTGGATCAAACCGTTTTCAAAAGTTAAGAACACGACTTTTGAATACCCCGATGTCAGCATCAAATGGTATGAAGACGGTGTTTTGAATGTTTGTGCAAACTGTGTTGATCGCCACTTGGAAACAAAGGGCAACCAAACCGCAATAATCTGGGAAAGCGACGAACCGGGCGGCGACGAACACATCACCTATAAAAAACTGCACGAACATGTCTCCAAACTGGCCAACGTGATCAAATCGTTGGGCGTTACCAAGGGTGACCGCGTCATTCTTTACATGCCAATGATACCGGAAGCGGCTTATGCCATGCTGGCCTGTTCGCGTATCGGCGCGATACACTCGGTTGTTTTCGGGGGCTTTAGCCCGGATGCCTTGGCAAGCCGGATCAGCGATTGCGATGCTAAACTGGTAATAACAGCCGACCAAGGCCCGCGTGGTGGCAAAGCTATCGGCCTGAAGAAAAATGTTGATGCCGCGTTGGATATTTGCGGTGATGTCACAACTTTGGTGGTGGCTCGCACAGGTGGCGGCCCCGGCAATAAAGAAGGCCGCGATGTGGATTATGCCACCATTATGGCCGGTGCTTCTGCCGATTGCCCTGTTGAACCGATGAATGCCGAAGACCCGTTGTTCATCCTTTACACATCAGGTTCTACCGGCAAGCCAAAGGGCGTTGTTCACACGACAGGCGGCTATCTGGTCTATAGTTCAATGACGCATAAATATGTGTTTGATTACCATGATGGAGATGTTTTCTGGTGTACCGCCGATGTCGGCTGGATCACAGGCCACAGCTATATCGTTTACGGGCCTCTGGCCAATGGTGCGACAACCTTGATGTTTGAAGGCACGCCAACCTACCCGGATGCGTCGCGCTTCTGGCAAGTTTGTGAAAAGCACAAAGTCAACCAGTTCTACACCGCCCCCACTGCAATCAGATCATTGATGGCGATGGGCGACGGACCGGTGAACAAATGCGATTTGTCATCCCTGAAAGTGTTGGGAACAGTGGGTGAGCCGATCAACCCCGAAGCTTGGAATTGGTATAATGATGTTGTGGGTAATGGCACTCGCCCCATCGTTGACACATGGTGGCAAACTGAAACCGGTGGCCATATGTTGACACCGCTACCTGGCGCCATCGCAACCAAACCGGGTTCGGCAACCAAACCGTTCTTCGGTATTCAACCGGTTATACTCGATGCCCAAACCGGTCAGGAAATAACAAGTACTGTTGCTTCCGGCGTTTTGGCAATGAAAGATAGTTGGCCCGGCCAGATGCGTACGATTTTCGGCGACCACGATCGGTTCGTGAAGACCTATTTTGAGCATTTCAAAGGTTACTATTTTACCGAAGACGGCTGTCGTCGTGATGAAGATGGTTATTACTGGATCACAGGCCGTGTGGATGATGTTATTAACGTGTCAGGTCACCGTATGGGTACTGCCGAGGTTGAAAGCGCTTTGGTTGCACACCCAAGCGTCGCAGAGGCCGCCGTTGTCGGCTATCCGCATGACATCAAAGGGCAGGGTATATACTGCTACGTTACTTTGAACCACGGCATTGCTGCAACTGATGAACTTCGTCTGGAATTACGTAATTGGGTTCGCAAGGAAATCGGCCCGATCGCATCGCCTGACCTGTTACAATGGGCCCCCGGCCTGCCAAAAACCCGTTCCGGTAAAATCATGCGCCGTATCTTGCGCAAAATTGCCGAAAACGACTATGACTCACTTGGCGATACATCCACCTTGGCGGAACCTGAAGTTGTAGATGATTTAATCGCGAACCGTCAGAATAAATAATCGGGTATAATCCAACAGATTTCATTCAGGCCTCGTTTATTAACGGGGCCTGATCTATTATACAGGTATGCGGATATATTAACATCACCACGATTGCAGCTTTGTGGTAATGAAAAAAAGCCCTCATTACTGAAGGCCCTTTAAAAACACTCTTAAAATCAGCTTTATGCCGCTTTACGTTTTTTCGCTTTACGTGCACCGACCAGACCACCAAGTGCGGTCAACAGCAAAATGCCACCAGCTGGCAGTGGTACAGGTGATGGCTCTTGATTTAGTGTGGCGCCAAGCTGCAACCGAAGATCAGCGCCTATACAGGTTAGCTGACCATTAGAACCGCAACCCTGTGCGTCATAATTTCCCAAATCACCCCATAAGCTGATGTGACTATCGGCAGAGTCGTAACTGTTAGCACCGCCGGTTGAAAAGATAGCTTCTTCGAATAAGAACCTGTATAAACCATCAGCAATGTTAGATGCTCCGGCAAATTTCATTTCAATATAACCGTTCACACCGGTTATATCTCCGCTGCCCAGGGCATTGGTATCCAAATCACCACTAGCTTCAACACTGCCGCCGTTAGCAAGACTAAAACCAAATCTGATGTTGCCGGTATCACTGTTCCAGAAACCGCCGGAATTCAGCACAGCAGGATCCTCTATAATAGCACCGTTCATTCGCCAAGTTGATTGATCGTGAAATTGACTGAAACCGAAATAACCTTCGGTACCGTCAAGAATATCGGTCATACTAAATATTGCTGCATTTGACGCTGTTGCAAATGTCAAACCGGCAGCTGCCGTGCAGAAAAGAAGGGTCTTTTTGAAATTAAAATTATTCAGCATACTCGTTACTCCATACAAATATAAATATTTAAATTACAATTTAACTGTCACTGTTGGATGTGTAAAGCAATATGCCATGAAATAGTCCAGATTTTGACAAGTTTTTTCAGGTAAAATTATTCAAATGCGAAAAGCCCCTTTGTTCTATGGGCTTAATAGCGGGCAGGCAGCTATTGGCCCATTTCAGGAATTTTATGCGAAGAATATTGATTATATTTAGTGGAATTGGTTATCTGTAATAATTATAGATTATTGTTTCCAAAGTAGAAACTGGGCTGGATCCAAAATTGATTCGGGCAACATGAAACAAGGAATAGTTTTTTGAAAAACTCTCTCATGTTTATAGCTTTGTTTGCATTGTTATTGGCAGCACCTGTTGAGGCAGGCGGCACACCATTAAAATGCGTCTCTTTGCAATGTGATGACACTAAAACGGCTGTAGCCGCATGCAATGCTGTGAAAGAGGCGTTGTTAAAGCAAACGGGTTCACTAAAGGTAATCATGACAAATCAGGATGTGGATAGTGACAAATTTGATTTAAGAATTACCCTTGAACTAACACGCCAGGATGCGGATGTGCTTGCAGGGCATTTGATCTGGGTAACACAAGATAATCAATCGTTCACAGGTCCTGATGTAGAAGTTTCCAGTTCTGACGCACCATTACAAATCAAAGCGTTAAACGATTGGGCCCGTGGCCTTTTGAAAGTTAGTGACCTACCCATCTAGCGGAAAAACTATTTAGCTTGCGTTTTAATGTCTTGCGTAAATGACCAGATTGTTGTGATTGTGTAAGTTCGTGTGCATTACATTTTATAATCAATTCTAGCGGTATTCTAAATCTTGACACAGTGGTGTTTTACGCTCCAATTGTGCGAGGTTGTAAAATAATAAGTACAAAGCTTATATAGCCTGATTGTTCATAAAGGAACGAATTGATGCAAGATATTCCGTTTAACCAACCTTCACTTGTTGGCAATGAAATTACATACCTGAAGGAAGCAATTGAACGGGGCCAGCTTTCCGGTGATGGATATTTTACAAAGCGGTGTAATAAGCTAATTGAAAACCTTACAACGGCACCATCTGCATTATTAACACACTCATGCACCGCAGCTCTGGAAATGGCAGCCATCTTATGTGATCTCCAACCCGGAGATGAAGTAATTATGCCGTCATTCACATTTGTTTCCACAGCCAATGCAGTGGTCTTACGCGGCGCGATCCCGGTTTTTGTCGATATTGACGCGCAGACTCTGAATATTGATCCCAAAAAGGTTGCAGCATCGGTAAATGATCGTACACGTGCAATTTTCGCAGTTCATTATGCCGGATTTCCAGCAGATATGGAGCCACTTGCGCAAATTGCGCGCGAAAATAATCTTATTCTGGTAGAGGATGCGGCACAGGCACTTGGCTCTACATACAAGGGCAAGATGTGTGGCAGTCTGGGCGATATGGCTGCTTTCAGCTTCCATGAAACAAAGAACTTAATAAGTGGTGAGGGTGGAGCATTAACCATTAATCGCCCTGAATTAATTGAACGGGCTGAAATTATACGTGAGAAAGGAACAAATAGATCCCGATTTATAAGGGGTCAGGTGGATAAGTATACATGGGTTGATATTGGCTCATCGTTTCTTCCCGGTGAACTGGTTGCGTCCTTCCTTTGTGCGCAATTGGAAATGGCAGATGAAATCAATGCAAAACGCTTAGCTATATTTGAACGCTACCAAAAAGCCTTCCGCCAACTCGAAATGGAAGGAAGAGTTCAGATGCCTGTTGTGCCTGAAAACACGACAGGAAACGGCCATATGTTTTATCTATTGCTGCGCGATGCAAAAGATCGTGATCAATTTATATCGCACATGCACGCTGAAGGTATTATTACACCTTTTCACTATATACCGCTTCATTCAGCACCCGCCGGTATGAAATATGGCCAAATTGGCCGTGCAGATAATGACTTACCGATAACAAACGCAGTTTCAGACAGGCTGGTCAGATTACCAGTGTTTTTTGCGCTAGGAACACAAATCGAAACCGTTGTTTCGATTGCGCTAAAGTATTTTAGGTAATGATTTTTCGAAGAATACCCATTTTGTTTTTGACGTATATCTATAATAATACTTTGACTTAGAAATTTTGCATAAAAATAGGTAGAGTATTTTATGTTGCTTGAAATCGATGAAATGCAAACTAGGCGATTTAATGTTGTGTGCGCAAAATTAATTGGTGGACCAGAATGTGAATCTGATCTTGCTGAGATTAATAAAATTGCAAAAGCAAAACAGATTTCATTGATAACAACACGTGTGCCTGTTGATGACATAAGATGGATTCAAAATCTGGAAGAAGATGGTTTTAGGTTAATGGACACGCTGGTTTATTACGGTCGCAAACTGAATGATATTGACAGTAGTAAAATTTCAACACCGTCAATGAATGTATGTTTGGCGTCAAAAAAGGACGCAAATAACGTAGCTGAAATAGCAAGAAATGCATTTAAGAATTATATGGGGCATTTTCACGCTGACCCACAGCTGGATAATTCTGCTGCTGATGCGGCCTATGTGGATTGGGCAGCAAAGAGCGTTGAAAGTGCAACGAATGACAGCCCTGTCATTGTTGCAAAAAAGGATGGTCGTATAGTTGGTTTTTTAACCGCGAAGTTGCACGATACATCGTTATGCGAAGTTATTTTGAATGGGGTTCACCCTGATGCACAACAGCAAGGCGTTTATCCGATGATGTTTTCGTTCATTATGGATTATTTTAAGAATAAAAATGCAGACCGCATTATTGTTTCAACTCAAATAAATAATTATGCAGTACAAAAGGCTTGGTCGAGGTTGGGTTTAACCCATAACACAAGCTATTACACTTTACATAAATGGGTTTCATAAGTTTCTGGTTATAGGCGGTTCCACCCTACCAATACTTAGTTGGATTTGCATTCAGCCGATTTTGCAAGAGAAATAGTAATTCATCTAAATCACTGAGATCCAAATTTTTCTTTGGTCGTTTCGATAAATGATGCAACAGTTTTAACTCCTGCGCGCTCTCTTTCTAACAATAGATCTATAACTTTATTTTGTGTTTCCTTTGCATGTGCTATGTCATCTAGCCCATATGCCACTCCAAATTTTGCAAGATCGTGGTTTGCTATCCAATCTTCACGGGATTTGTACATTCCAGGGATTACAATGCTTGTACATCCACATACTGCTGCATATTGTGAATACATCGTTGCTTCGTCATATGAATAGAAGACTTCGCACCGATTAAAAATTTCGGCGATTTCCTCATGGCTCTTTCCATCAATTTTTATTGAATCATCCAAATCATGGACCAATTGTTTTTCTTTGCCTTTTCTCACAATGTAGCAACTGCCTTTGCGATTTGGTCGTTTATGATTTTTATAGCAAGGGTTAACCTTCCACAGAAATAGATCCTGTGCCCCGCCAGTTATTTCAATATCTTCACATAGTTCATCAACTTTAAAAAACATCTCATCCTTCCCAAACTCAAACGGATGTAGAACCCCGGGCTTGTATAATAGCCAGCGGACGACATTTTTAATATTTAGCGGATTACCTTTTACAATCTCCGGATACACAACAATTGCGTTATCATTCAGGTCTTTTTTTTCAGCTAATGCAGTATTCAGGTCGGGTGATAATTTAAAGCTTTTATCGGGCTCTTTTTTAACATTCAAATACCGTTTGAATTTGCTCATGCGTATCGGTTGCATAGGCCACAAAAGCGCGCGTTCGCCCATATTGTTCAGATTGTGCACCAATTGGTGCAAAAAAATACAACCGCCATTGTTGGCGTTGTAAGAAGGTGCATAAACAATATATGTCGGCTTTTTTTGGGAAGTTGATTTCAATTATAAATCTCGCATTCTAACGGTTTCTTTATTCTGTAGGTCCAAAATATTGTTTTGAAAGAGGCTTTAAACCGGCATTAATTTGATTACACTGTTTTAGAGCCAAACATTCAATCCAACAAACCAGTAAGATATTGACCATAGCTGTTTTTGCTGTATTTCTCCGCTGCATCTTGAAGCATTGCTTTTGATATCCACCCCTGTTTATACGCAATTTCTTCGGGGCAACCGGATTGCATGCCTTGCCGTTTTTCCAATGTGCGCACAAAATTACTTGCGTCTAATAACGACTCGTGTGTGCCTGTATCAAGCCATGCATAACCGCGGCCCATTAGTTCGACATTCAGTAATCCATCAGACAGATAACTGTCCAGAAGCGAGGTGATTTCCAACTCGCCACGTGCGGACGGCGTAACTTTTCGCGCGCGCTCCGGTGCGCTTTCATCGACAAAATATAGACCCGTTACAGCATATTTCGATGCGGGTTTTTGTGGTTTTTCGATTATAGATTTTACCTGCCCATCGTTATTGAACTCAACAACTCCGTAACGTTCAGGATCTGAAACATGATAGCCGAATACTGTTGACCCAACAGTTTGGTTATCAGCGGTTTTCATTAACTCAGGCAAACCGTGCCCATAGAAAATATTGTCACCCAATACCATTGCTGATGGCGCACCATCCAAAAATGCTTCCGCCAGAATAAATGCTTGTGCCAAGCCATCCGGGGACGGCTGTTCAATATACGTCAGTTCAAGACCCCATTGAGAACCGTCCCCCAATAGGCGTTTGAACTGTTCCTGATCGTGGGGTGTGGTTATAATCGCAATCTCTTTGATGCCGGAAAGCATCAACGATGTAAGCGGGTAATAGACCATTGGCTTGTCATATATTGGCAGTAATTGCTTTGATATCGCTATCGTAACTGGGTACAATCTAGTGCCGGACCCACCGGCCAGCAAAATGCCTTTGCGCTTATTCATCGTATTATTCCTTGAAATCGGGCTTCCGAATTTAATGCATTAAACAGCACTCTATATCCTATTTTTTTCTAATATCAATTAGGTCGCATAAAAACCGGCTTCGATAGGAACTTATCTCGCCTGAAAAAATAATAAACTAAAAGCAAGAAAACTTGTGGATGACAGGTACCTGAAACTATGGTTGACTACCGACTCTGCAGGATCGCTCTATCGGTTTCACCGAAGGAAGCTGATCCGATTAAAATTTTAAAGGGAGAATACAATGAAAAAATCGTTATTTGCATCATTGGGTTTGGTAGCCATGCTGATGGCAACATCGGTTCAAGCCAAGACGCTGGTATATTGCTCAGAAGGGTCGCCAGAAGGCTTTGATCCGGCGCTATATACTGCTGGCACAACTTTTGACGCCTCATCAAAAACCATTTACAGCCGCTTGGCTGAATTTGAAAACGGCACAACAAATGTCATCCCCGGAATGGCCGAAAGCTGGAGCAGTTCAGCCGATGGTCTGGAATATACTTTTAAACTACGCCCGGGTGTGAAGTTCCACACAACAGACTACTTCACGCCAACGCGCGATATGAATGCTGACGACATTATATTTAGCTTTGATCGCCAAATGAACGAAGACAACCCGTACTTCCAATATGTTGACGGTGCAGCATGGGAATATTTCAATGGTATGGATATGCCCAACCTGATCAAAGAAATCGTCAAGGTTGACGATATGACAGTTAAGTTTGTGCTGAATAAACCTGAATCGCCTACTGTGGCCAATCTGGCAATGGATTTTGCATCTATCTTTTCCAAGGAATATGCAGATCAGTTGGCTGCATCGGGCAATATGGGTGATTTGAACCAGAAACCTATTGGAACCGGACCATTTCAATTCGTAGCTTACCAAAAAGATGCTGTGATCCGTTACAAAGCGAACCCTAGTTTTTATGCGGGTAAGCCAGCGATTGATGATTTGATCTTTGCTATCACGACGGACAATTCTGTTCGCATTCAAAAGCTAAAAGCGAATGAATGTCAGGTGGCACCCTATCCGAACCCTGCGGACATTGCCGGGTTGCAAGCGGATTCAAATCTGAACGTTATGTCTGCTGAAGGTTTGAACGTGGGCTATCTGGCCTATAACACCAAAGTCGCACCATTCGACAATGTGAATGTGCGTAAAGCTTTGAACAAAGCGATCAACAAGCAGGCTATTTTAGACGCTGTCTTTAATGGCGCGGGTGTTGCCGCTACCAATCCGATCCCGCCAACCATGTGGTCGTATAATAAATCGATTAAGGATGATAGCTACGATCCCGTCGCATCTAAAAAGATGCTGGAAGACGCAGGTGTAACAGATCTTACGATGAAGATCTGGGCAATGCCTGTTGCACGTCCATATAACCCGAATGCACGACGTATGGCTGAATTGATCCAAGCGGATTTTGCTGCTGTTGGCGTGACTGCCGAAGTGACGTCTTATGAGTGGGGCGAATATCTGAAGCTGTCAAAAGCCGAAGACCGTGATGGTGCTGTTCTGCTGGGTTGGACAGGTGACAACGGTGATCCCGATAACTTCCTTGCAGTTTTGCTAAGCTGTTCGGGTGTAGGCGGATCAAACCGCGCGCAATGGTGTAACAAAGAGTTTGATGATTTGACCAATAAGGCCAAGCAAAGCTCAGACGCAGCTGAACGCACAGCGCTTTATGAAGAAGCACAAGTTGTGTTTAAACGTGAAGCGCCTTGGGCTACGATTGCACACTCTGTCGTATTTATGCCGATGTCGAATAAAGTCACCGGATATAAGATGGATCCATTAGGTGGGCACCGCTTTGAAGGCGTTGATATCGCTGAATAAATAAGAATGAACTGGGCGGATTTTACTGCCCAGTTCCCTATTATGGTGAAATTTATTCCCATGGCTGACCCCAGATTAGATGCGCTCTACAAAGTTGTCCTCGACAATGATCTTGACGCGGTTGCTTTTGTACCGGGGCAGAATTTTAAAAATATATTTGCGCGTGACTTTCACCTGATGGAACGGCCATTGCTGGTGATTGTTCCCAAGGATGGAACACCGGTTGCCATTGTGCCAAATCTGGAAATGACATCGTTTGGTGCGTTGGATTTTCCGGGAGCGATCTTTGATTGGCGTGACGAGGATGGTTATAAGTCTGCATTTACTGCAGCGGCAAATGTTTTACCACAATTGGCGAATGCAAAGCGATTTGGATTGGAAGCGCAACGCATGCGTGCCTTTGAACAAATGGCTTTGGCTAATGTCTTTCCACAAGCTGAATTTGTTGATGCACATGCGGAAATATCCAATATTAGGCTTATCAAAACTGCAGACGAGATTGCACTGCTGAAAAAAGCCATTCAGATTTCCGAAGCGGCATTGGAAGCTACTTTGCAAGAAGTTACCGTTGGCCAAACCGAAAAACAAATTGAGGGCATTTTAGTGCGCCATATGTTTGCGCTGGGGGCAGACGGGCTTTCATTTGATCCGATTGTCGCGGCAGGGGACAATGCTGCCCAACCACATGCAACAGCGCGCGCGGATTATAGGATCAAAAGCGGAGATGCGTTGCTGATTGATTTCGGCGCAAGGTGGATGGGATATAATGCCGATATAACCCGCACGTTTTTTGTTGGTGAAGTATCGGATTTTGACCGCGCTTTTTACGATACGGTATTAGCGGCAAATACACGCGGCAAAGACGTTAGTCGCGCAGGCGTGACAGCCCATGATGTGGATGATGCAGTGCAAGAGGTTTTGGAAAGATCACAGTTTGCGCAATTCATACGCCATAAGACCGGACACGGGCTTGGGCTGGATGTACATGAAGCGCCGCAGATTATGCGCGGTAACAAACATGTCTTGCAAACAGGCGTTGTCTTTACCGTTGAGCCCGGTCTCTACCGTGAGGGCGAATGCGGTGTGCGTATAGAGGATGATGTGGTAGTAACAAATGATGGCATCGAATGTCTGACAACGTTTGATCGTGAACTCAGGATAGTGGGATAATATGCTTGGATTTATACTGAAACGCATAGCACTGTTGATCCCGACATTATTGGGTATCACTATTGTTTCTTTTGGCTTTGTGCGTGTGTTGCCTGGTGACCCGGTTTTATTGATGGCAGGTGAACGGGGCATAAAACCCGAAAGATATCAAAAGCTGATGGAACAATTCGGGTATGATCGACCTATATGGGAACAGTACTTTGATTATTTAAATCAATTATTACACGGCAATTTAGGTAATTCTCTGGTTACCAAACAACCCGTGGTCACTGAGTTTTTCACCCTGTTCCCAGCCACAGTCGAGTTGTCGATATGTGCGCTAATCATCGCGGTCAGTATTGGCATTCCGGCCGGTATAATAGCTGCTAGCAAACGTGGATCGTTCTGGGATCAATCATTGATGGGGACAGCCCTTGTAGGCTACTCCATGCCGATTTTCTGGTGGGGCTTATTGCTGATTATCGTGTTTTCCGGCTGGTTGCAGTGGACACCGGTTTCGGGACGCATTTCGCTGCTTTACTTCTTTCCCGATGTAACGGGTTTTATGCTAATCGACAGCCTGTTGTCAGGGCAAAAAGGCGCATTCACCTCGGCGCTTAGCCACTTGGTTTTACCGTCAATTGTGTTGGCAACAATTCCATTGGCGGTTATTGCGCGCCAAACACGCTCTGCGATGCTGGAAGTTCTGGGTGAGGATTACGTGCGCACCGCACGCGCCAAGGGTCTATCACCGGCCCGCGTCGTGGGGGTTCACGCATTGCGCAACGCAATGATCCCTGTAATCACTGTGATCGGGTTAAGCGTCGGGACATTGTTGGCGGGTGCCATTTTGACGGAAACGATTTTCAGCTGGCCGGGTATCGGGAAATGGATGGTCGACAGTATTTCACGGCGTGATTACCCGGTTGTACAAAGCGGGTTGTTGATGATTGCCATCGTTGTGATGGTCGTCAACCTGTTGGTTGATATGACTTACGGTTTGATCAACCCACGAATTCGGCATGATTAGGGACATGAAATGACAGATATAACAAACAGCCCTTCTGCACTTGATGTAAAACGCCAGATGCGCCGCCAAATGTTGGCGGATTTCTGGTTTTACTTTTCAGAAAATCGGGGCGCCGTAATTGGCCTATGGGTTTTTATTGCGCTGGTTACGCTTGCCGTTTTTGCACCTGTTTTTGCCCCGCACGGAGCGACCCAACAATATCGCGATGCCTTGTTGGTGCCGCCTGTTTGGCAAGATGGCGGTCAATGGAAATTCTTGCTGGGTACTGATGCGGTGGGGCGCGATATGTTGTCCCGCCTTATCTATGGCGCCAGATTTTCGCTGTTTATTGGTGTCGTCGTTGTGGGTATTGCCGCGACAACTGGCGTTTCTGTTGGCCTGATAGCGGGTTATTACCGCGGTGCCGTTGATACGATCATAATGCGCATTATGGATATTATTCTAGCCTTCCCCTCATTGTTGCTTGCATTGGTCATGGTCGCCATATTGGGCCCGGGCCTGTTAAATGCGATGATCGCCATTGCAATCGTTTTGCAACCGCATTTCGTCCGCCTGACACGGGCCTCCGTGCTGAATGAGCGCGGTAAGGATTATGTAACATCTGCCCGTGTTGCGGGGGCTTCGCCGTTTTACCTGATGACACGTACCATATTACCGAACTGTTTGGGACCGGTAACAGTGCAGGCAACCTTATCGTTTTCCAACGCAATCCTTGATGCGGCAGCACTTGGGTTTCTGGGCATGGGGGCACAGCCGCCCACGCCCGAATGGGGCACAATGCTGGCTGAAGCACGCGAGTTTATTCTGCGCGCATGGTGGGTTGTGACATTCCCCGGTCTTGCGATTTTGATCACCGTTTTGGCTGTTAATCTGGTAGGCGACGGCTTGCGTGATGCGCTTGATCCAAAAATGAAAAGGTCATGAGTATGCTTTTGGACATCCGTAACCTATCCGTTGATTTCCAAACCGCGGGTGGATTGTTTCGGGCCGTGGATAGCGTTGATATTCAATGCGACCGCGGTAAGATTTTGTCGATTGTTGGCGAAAGCGGATCAGGTAAATCTGTGGCTATGCTCGCATTAATGGGCTTGCTGCCTTGGACCGCGAAAATTTCCGCTGACCAGATGGCCTTTGACGGACATGATTTGCTAAGCATTGATAAAAGTGAACGGCGCAAGATTATAGGCAAAGACCTGTCGATGATCTTTCAAGAACCAATGTCCAGTCTGAACCCCTGTTTTACAGTGGGGTTTCAGTTAGGCGAAACATTACGTTTGCACCTTGGAATGGATCGTAAAGAACGACGCAAACGCTCGATTGAATTGCTTGAACAGGTGGGAATACCTGCCCCCGAAACGCGCTTGTCTGCATTCCCGCATCAATTATCGGGTGGTATGAGCCAACGTGTGATGATCGCTATGGCCCTGTCGGGAAATCCCAAATTGCTGATCGCGGATGAACCCACGACCGCACTTGACGTGACCATTCAGGCGCAAATACTTGACCTGCTGACAAACCTGCAACGTGAAAATAATATGGCACTGATCCTGATTACCCATGACATGGGTGTGGTTGCCGAAACCGCAGAGCAAGTGCAGGTGCAATATGCCGGGCAAAAAGTAGAAGAGCAGCATGTAAACGGCCTGTTTAACGAGCCTCATCACCCATATACTGCGGCCTTGTTAGCAGCGTTGCCGGAACGGGCAGTGGGGCGGAAATTGCCATCAATCCCGGGTGTTGTCCCGGGTCAGTTTGATCGTCCGCCTGCATGTTTGTTCGCGCCAAGGTGTACGTTTAAACAGGGTGATTGTGACCGATCCGTATCTCGGCAGGACGCATCCTTGGGCTTTGCTTTGTGTAATCATCCCATTGTCAGGAACGCGCAATGAACCAACCGATTTTAAGTGCCACAGATCTAACGCGCTACTATGAAGTCGACAAAGGACTTTTGAAGAAGCCGGACTTGGTAAAAGCAATGGATGGGGCCAGTTTTACATTGCACGCCGGTAAAACGCTGGCTGTTGTGGGCGAAAGCGGGTGCGGGAAGTCCACGTTGGCGCGTGTTGTGTCAATGATCGAAACGCCGACTAGCGGCACGTTGTTGATTGATGGGCAGCCCTCTGAAATTGGCAATGCAGAAAACCGCAAAACTGTGCAGATCGTATTTCAAGACCCCTATGGTTCTTTAAACCCACGCCATAAGGTTGGCTATATTCTGGAAGAGCCACTTATATTGAATACGGATATGGACGGGGGTTCGCGGCGCAAACTAGCCGAAGAAACAATGGAACGCGTTGGGCTTCGCCCTGAACACTATGAACGCTACCCGCATATGTTTTCGGGCGGCCAACGCCAACGTATCGCAATTGCACGGGCCTTGATGCTAAAACCGCGTGTGATTGTTTTGGACGAACCTGTGTCGGCGCTTGATTTGTCCATTCAGGCGCAGGTATTGAACATTCTGGCCGAATTGCAATCGGATCTTGGGCTTGCATATCTGTTCATCAGCCACGACCTGTCTGTGGTCAAACATATCGCGGATGACGTGATGGTGATGTACTTGGGGAAAGTTGTCGAAGCCGGGCCGGCTGATGTTGTTTTCAAAAAACCAAGGCACCCCTATACAGAAGCTTTGCTTTCAGCCACGCCAATTGCAGACCCTGGTCACAAAAAAGAGCGTATAATGTTGACGGGAGAGTTGCCGTCACCAATGAACCCGCCTGATGGTTGCTATTTTAGCCCCAGATGCCAATTCGCCGATGATACTTGCAAAGCGACTGCACCTGATCTGGAACAGGCGGGCAGGGTACAAGTTGCATGTTATCATCGCCGTTAATCGACGTAATCAGCAAATATATTAAATGGCTGTGATGGATATCTATATGTTATTTCAACGGCGCTGGTGCACTGTCAACAAAACTTGGCCGTGTCTGTAGCCTGTCCACAATATCGGCAATTTTCGTGCGATTACGCCATTCTATAGGATGTCTGGAATCTGACCAAAGCAATATGCATGCCAATGCATAATCACAGACATTAGGCTCATCACCGGTTAACCATGTTTCTGCCCGATCTTCTATCCAGTCAAGGCATCTTTGCACACGCTCAAAGTGCCGCTCGCTCGGATTAAAGCCAAGTTTATTTTCGCCAACTTGTTCTAATCCGGCTCTTGCTTGTTGTGTCGCCAGAACCAAAAAATTCCCCATGCCCAATATAACCGTAAGCAATTGGCGGTCTGCAAGCGGGTCTAGATAGGGCGCGGTTGTCTCGACTGTCATCGCCCAAAGTTGTTCCACAATTTGTGATGTTGGAAAAATTGTTTCACCAACAGTTTCCAGCACCGGCACTTGACCCATCGGATTTATTGCAAAGAAATCATCCGGCAACGGAAAGGGGACGATTTCTTTTTGAACAGGGACTTGCCATTCATCTATAAGTATTCGGCACAGCCGCGCGAATGGCGAGCCATCAATAAAATATAGTTTCGCGTGATTTAGTTTATCCATCTGTCAAATCCGAAAAAAGTTCCAAGAATCGCCCCTTTACCTCTTTAGGAGCATGTGGCCGAAGTGTGCGCTTTGGCAAGTCTGATAACACCGGTTTCCCAAACAACTTATTGGCCTCATCCGTTGAAAACCCTGCAATTTGCACAGCTTCCAACCAGGCCGATAACTTATCTGCGCGTTTAATCTGTTTCTTGATCAGGTCGGGGGTTTTTGCTGGCAGCCCAAACCGTAAATGAATAGCCGCCGTCAAACGGTCATCCAACACACCGTAATCAGGCCCGACTGCAGACTTTACCGGTGATATCATATCCCCGATCACATATTCAGGCGCATCGTGCAGCAATGCCGCTAACCGCCATTTGCGATCTATGCGCGGGTTAAGTCGTGTGAACAGCTCTTCGACAAAAACTGAATGCTCGGCTACGGAATAAGGGTAATCACCGATTGTCTGTCCATTCCAGCGCGCAACAAACGCTAACCCATGCGCAATATCCTCGATTTCAATATCCAGTGGCGAGGGATCAAGCAAATCCAGCCTGCGACCTGAAAGCATTCTTTGCCAGGCTCTGGGTTGGATGGTTTGTCGTGGCATAAAATCTCCGTGATATCTCAACACTTGTCGATACCCAATCTGGATGCTACACGCCACCCCAAGATCGCGTTTTTTTAAAAGGAGCCACCAATGGCCAATGACTATATTGTAAAAGACATCTCTTTGGCTGCATTTGGCCGCAAAGAACTGGATATCGCTGAAACTGAAATGCCGGGCTTGATGTCACTGCGCGAAGAGTTCGGTGCCAGCCAACCATTGAAAGGGTCGCGCATTGTGGGTTCGTTGCATATGACGATCCAGACGGCTGTTCTGATTGAAACACTGACAGCCCTTGGTGCGGATGTACGTTGGGCATCATGCAATATTTTCTCCACGCAAGATCACGCGGCGGCTGCCATTGCAGTTTCAGGCGTTCCAGTGTTTGCGATCAAAGGCCAAACACTCACAGAACATTGGGATTACTTGGACAAATCTTTCATGTTTGCCGACGGCCCGAACCTAATCCTGGACGATGGCGGCGACGCAACGCTTTACATCCTGCTGGGCGCAAGCATTGAAGGCGGCGAAGCATTTGGTGTTGCAACCTCTGAAGAAGAAGAAGCAATCCAAGCGCAGATTAAAAAGCGCATGGCAGCGTCACCCGGCTGGTTCACAAAAATGCGCGATCAGATCAAAGGCGTATCCGAGGAAACAACAACAGGTGTGCACCGTCTATACGAATTACACAAAAACGGCGAACTGCCGTTTCCTGCAATTAACGTAAACGACAGTGTAACCAAGTCGAAATTCGACAACAAATACGGCTGCAAAGAATCACTGGTTGACGGTATCCGTCGCGCTACAGACACAATGATGGCCGGTAAAACCGCCGTTGTTCTGGGTTACGGCGATGTTGGCAAAGGTTCTGCGGCATCTCTACGTGGTGCAGGGGCGCGTGTGAAAGTTACCGAAATTGACCCGATTTGCGCATTACAAGCAGCAATGGACGGCTTTGAAGTAACAATACTTGAAGATGTAGTGGCAGACGCTGATATTTTTGTAACAACAACTGGCAACAAAGATATTATCCGTATTGAGCACATGCGTGCGATGAAAGACATGGCCATTGTTGGTAACATCGGTCACTTTGATAACGAAATTCAGGTTGCACAGTTGGACAATCTGAAAATGACAAACATCAAAGACCAAGTGGACATGTATGAAATGCCATCAGGCAACCGCATGATCCTATTGTCTCAGGGTCGTTTGCTAAACCTGGGTAACGCCACAGGCCACCCGTCGTTTGTGATGTCAGCATCGTTCACAAACCAAGTCCTAGCGCAAATCGAGCTTTGGACAAAAGGCGACGAATATAAAAACGAAGTCTACATTCTGCCAAAACATCTGGACGAAAAAGTTGCACGTCTGCACTTGGCGAAAATCGGCGTGAAATTGACAGAATTGTCAAAAGAGCAAGCAGATTACATTGGTGTTGCAACAGACGGTCCATACAAGCCGGAACATTACCGTTATTAAGTGAATGAAAATAATGAAAATACAACGGCCGGCATTTTGCTGGTCGTTTTTTTGGCGCCAGCACATATTGTATCCAACCGAACGCAAGCTTAGCTAAATTTCAACCCTGCCGTAAAGCGAATGTCGATAAGGCATATTCGCATGCCTGCACTTTAACCTTTGGCTTGAATCTGCGTAAGGTTATGCCAACATTGGCAAAGGCGATCTTCATGAAAGTTCTTATTCTAGGTGGCGGAGGCATGATCGGCCAGAAACTGGCGCATGACATCAGCGTAAACGGTTTAAACGGCAATACCCCCGAATTGATCCTGCACGACATCGTAAAACCGCGCTGGTCTGGTGCAGGCAATCCAACCCTGCTGACAGGTGATATTACGGATGATGCAACAACTCAAACACTTGCCGCGCTAAAACCCGACGTGATCTTTTTTCTGGCGGCCATCGTTTCAAGTGACGCCGAAGCGAATTTCAAAACGGGCTGGGATGTCAATGCGCGGGGCGCATGGAACCTGTTGGAAGCTTTGCGAAACCAGCACGAAGCATCCGCCAACACCTACCGCCCGAAAATCATATTCACATCCTCACTTGCGGTTTTCAGCGGACCATATCCCGATTTCATTGGTGACGATTTCCACAATGCCCCGCAATCATCATATGGCGCACAAAAATCCGTGGTGGAGTTGCTGATCTCCGACTATTCCCGCAAAGGTTATGTCGATGGATTATCCATCCGGTTGCCCACAATTTGTGTGCGTCCCGGAAAACCGAATTTGGCAGCATCATCTTTCTATTCGGGCATCATCCGCGAACCATTGAATGGTCAAGAAGCCATACTGCCTGTACCTGACACCTTGCGCCATTGGTTTGCCTCACCCACTTGTGCAGTTGGCTTTCTGAAACACGCAGCCGAGATAGATTTCAATCTTTTAAACGGCCGCCGCGCCTTGAACTTGCCGGGTGTGTCTTGCACGGTGGCTGACCAGATCGAAGCTTTGCGCCAGATCGCGGGCAATGATGTGGTCAAGCTGATCATACGCAAGCCGAGCGCCGATATTGCAAATATCGTCATGGCTTGGCCCGGAAACTTTGACCCTCAATGCGCTCTGAAGCTAGGTTTTCGCGCTGATAGAGATTTTGCCGCGATCATCCAAAATTATATAGACACAGAGCTTACCGATTCGCCCTGATTGCACAAAAATTCGATAAAACCGCGTATTTAACGCAAAAACTCTATAATTTTGCCCTTGCGTCCGAAACATGATCTGCCATACGACCCCCTTGCCCGAATTTTTATCGGGTGATACCTTAGACACACCTTAGCACCAAGGATCGGTGCGTTATACGGAGGACACGGTTCTGGCTGAACGTGTTGAGGCAGCGGACGCTGTCAGTAAAAATATACCAAGCATGTCAATGCTTGATCTGGTTCTGAACTCCCTTCAAGATGACAAAGCGGAAGATATTGTCACCATAGAATTGCAAGGCAAGTCGCAGATCGCCGACTATATGGTCGTGGCCACAGGTCGTTCGACCCGTCAGGTGTCTGCCATCGCTGAAAAGCTGTCAGACCGCCTGAAACAAAACATGGGCGTGATTGCGCGTATGGAAGGCAAAACTGCGGGTGACTGGGTTCTGATCGATGCAGGCGACATTATCGTCCATATTTTTCGTCCGGAAGTGCGTGAATTTTACCAGCTTGAAAAAATGTGGCTGCCAACGGGCGAGCCAGAAGACGTATAGCATATGCGCGTTCAACTTAGTGTCGTGGGCCGCCTGCGTAACGGCCCCGAAAAAGATCTTATCGAGGATTACCTGACCCGCTTTGAACGCACCGGTCGCGCCTTGGGCTTTACAGGGGCAACAATCGTAGAAGTTGAAGACAAAAAAGGCGGCGGACAGCAGGCCGAGGCCGAATTGCTGCTAAAGTCCATTCCGAAAGGCGCTGTCATAGTTACGCTCGACGAACGCGGCAAGCTGCTAACATCCCCGGAATTTGCTACACAGTTGGGTCATTGGCGCGACAACGGCGCATCTGCCGTATGCTTTGTTATTGGTGGTGCAGACGGGTTGACCCGCGAATTGCGTGCACAGGCCGACACATCGATATCTTTTGGAAATATGGTCTGGCCCCACATGCTGGCCCGCGTCATGCTCTGCGAACAACTCTACCGCGCGGCAAGCATATTGGCGGGCAGCCCGTATCATCGGGTTTAAACCACCGCCGCACGCTCAATTTCCACCTCACTCAGCCCATATTTCCCCGCAAAGCGCAGACGTGCTGCAACCAGCCGTGGATCATCAGGGCGTAACCCCATGGTGCGGATGAACTCTATGCGTTGTTGTGATTTCAATGCATCGCGGTCGATTGCGGTACCCACCACGCGGTCGATAATCTGCCCGCCCGGGGACACGTGAAACCATTTGGAGAAATCGCGGAAATGATGTTGGTTGTGCAACGTTGTAACATGGCGTTCCACCCAGACCTTCGGCACATTTAAATGTGCCGTCATATGAAACCACTCATAGCACAAAAACGTGCCAACACCGCCGACTAACACGACAATCGCAGCAATGGGCAGTGCTAACGTGGTAACAAAGAACAGGACACCCCACAAAGCTGAAAAATTAAAGCACAGCATTGGAATGGCAAACCAGACGGGTACGAAAAACAGCTCTTTGTTGGTTGGAAAGTCATGGTGTCCGTAATGCACCTGATACAAAATATCGAACTGCCATTGTTTTGTTGGTGCAGGCCAATGGAATAAAAACCGGTGGATGGAATATTCATTCAACATCTGTACAAGAACGCCCAATGGTACCAGTAACCAGATCCACGTAGGACCAGTTGTAAACGCGATGACAGCACCCACAACCACGGCAAATGCCATTAGCTGGATGGATCGGTGGCTGAACATCAGTTTCAAGCGTTCCATGGGTTACTCCCGTAAAAATAGTAGTATAAAGCAGCTTCGGTTTCGGTCAAATTGGAACGTGGCGTCATCATGTACGGTTGAACCTTTTCGCAGCTAGGCTTAAGTAAAGCCTGAAGCCAAAGGAAGCCAACCGATGACCACGCCCAAACCTGTTGTTCTGTGTATCCTTGACGGGTGGGGCCTGCGTGCAGAAGTTGAAAATAACGCACCCGCTTTGGCCGGCACTCGGAATTTCGATAGCATCATGGCGAACTGCCCTGCGTCTACACTAACCACATTCGGCCCCGATGTGGGCCTACCAGAAGGCCAGATGGGCAATTCCGAAGTTGGCCATATGAACATCGGTGCAGGGCGAGTTATAGAAAGCGATTTGTTTCGTATTCAAGGTATTATACAGCGCGGTGAAATTGCTGCGTTACCTGCCATTCAGCGGTTCATTGCAGCAATGAAAGCCTCTGGTGGCACCGCGCATTTGGCGGGGGTTCTGTCTGACGGTGGTGTGCACAGCCATATCGACCATATGATCGCTGCTGCGCGTGTCATTGCCGCCGCAGATGTGCCTGTGGCTTTGCACCTGTTTGGTGACGGGCGTGACGTGGCTCCGAAGTCGGCAAATGGATATTTGACCCATTTGGAAACGGAAATACCCAAAGGGGTTAGCTTGGCCAGTTTTTCCGGCCGTTATTACACAATGGATCGCGATAATCGCTGGGAACGTGTGGTGCTGGCCTATCGCGCAATTGTTCAGGGCGAAGGGCTACATGCGGCTCGTGCCGAGGACGTGATTTCTACGGGATATGAAAACGGCGTAACGGACGAGTTTTTCATGCCCACGGTTTTGGGTGATTACAAAGGTATGGAGGATGGAGACGGTTTATTATTCCTGAACTTTCGCGCTGATCGCGCCCGTGAAATTTTAGCTGCCATCGCCGATCCTGATTTTGCTGGGTTTGAAACAGGCCCGCGACCTGCTTTTGCAATTGTCAGCGGATTTGCTCAATATTCCAGCCGTCACGATACATATATGGATTGTGTGTTTCCCGATCAGGATATCAAAAATACACTGGGAGAGTGGGTATCCAAACACGGGTTGAAACAACTACGGATTGCCGAAACCGAAAAATATCCGCATGTGACGTTCTTTTTGAATGGCGGTATTGAGCAACCAGCGGCCGCCGAAGACAGGTATTTGGCTCCAAGCCCAAAAGTGGCAACGTATGATTTACAACCCGAAATGTCGTCAGCTGAAGTGACCGAGCATTTGGTAGCCGCTATTGATTCAGGTAAATATGATTTGATTGTGGTCAATTATGCCAATCCCGACATGGTTGGGCATACAGGCGATTTAACTGCAGCAATGGCCGCGTGCCATGCGGTTGATGTAGGTCTGGGAGAAGTCATTACAGCGCTTCATGCCCAAGGTGGTGCTATGATCGTTTGTGCCGACCACGGCAATTGCGAAACCATGGTGAATCCCGAAACCGGTGAGCCACATACAGCGCACACCACTAATCCCGTACCTGTGGTCTTGATTGGTGGCCCAAAAGGGGCCAAACTGCGCGCAGGCGGGCGGTTAGCCGATTTGGCACCCAGTTTGCTGCAACTTATGGGGCTTGAAATCCCCATTGAGATGACAGGTGAAACACTGATTTGTTAAATAGATTGTCAGAATTGTTTTTTGCAACTGCGGTGCTTTGCATCACTGTGGCAATCGGTGCGAATGCAAGCGAAACACCGACGCAAATGGCTAAAGATGCCGCATTGGAATTAAAGGCTGCGGCTGCCACTTTGAAAACGGCCAAGAAATCTGCAGATCGTGTGGCTGCTCTAAGCCAGACAGTGCGCGCGTATGAAAACGGTTTACAGGCTGTACGCAAAAGCTTGCGTGCGGTAACCATACGGGAACAGGTATTGATGTTGGATTTATCAAACCAGCGAGAGCAAATCAGCAAGCTTCTGGGTGTTCTTCAAACGATGGAACGTGCCAGCACACCAATGCTGATGATCCACCCGTCAGGGCCGATTGGAACAGCGCGCTCTGGAATGATAATGTCAGAGATTGCACCAATGTTACAGCTTCGCGCGGAAGATTTGCGCAAACAGGTTGAAGAATTGAGCGGGCTCAACGCATTGCAAAAAGTGGCAGAGTCCGAACTTGAAATTGGCCTTGCTGGCGCAAAAGACGCACGTGTTGCTCTAGCGGGGGCTATAAGTTCCCGCACCGAACTGCCTTTGCGATTTACTGCAGATCCGGTACACACGCAAATTCTGGCTGATAATAGTAAGACCCTGGATTTCTTTGCGAATGGGCTGACCGATATTCCACTGGACGATGACCAAGAGGAGCAATACTCTTTTATATCGGCCAAAGGTAATATAACCTTGCCAACGGAAGGTGCATTGTTGCGCGCTTTCAATGAAGCGGATGCGGCAGGGATTAAGCGACCTGGAATAGTCGTGACTGCGCGTCCATTATCGCTGGTGACATCTCCAACGCCCGCGACAATACGGTTTGCTGGGGCATTCTTGGATTATGGTAATGTTATTGTTCTGGAACCGGAGTCCGGCTTTTTAATTGTCATTGCGGGGCTTGATCAAATTTATGGCGCGTATGGTCAAGTTGTTAATACCGGGGACCCAATAGGGCTTTTGGGTGGAAAACAACCTAAAGCTCAAGATTTTTTGATCGAAGCGTCAGAAGGTGGTGGCACTCTTGACCAAGAATCGCTTTATATAGAGATAAGAAACAATGGTAAGCCTGTTAATCCAACAGATTGGTTTGCTCTTAGCAATATTTAGGAACGTGAAATGAAGAAACTTTTTATAGCTGCTACTACTGGCACAATGGCAGGCTTTTTGCTGACAGCAAACTTTACCGGCCCACTGATTGCTCAGGAAACGGAGCAAACTAAATCGACGTATGAGCAACTTGATTTATTCGGCGATGTTTTTGAACGTATCCGTTCTAGTTATGTTGAAGAAGTCGATGAAGAAAAGCTTATCCAAAGCGCGATCAGTGGCATGCTTTCATCGTTGGATCCGCATTCTAATTTCATGGCCGCAGAAGAGTTTGATAGTATGCGCATTCAAACCCGTGGAGAGTTTGGTGGGCTTGGGATTGAGGTGACACAGGAAAACGGTTTTGTAAAAGTTGTTACTCCGATCGATGACACGCCCGCACAAAAAGCCGGCATTCAGTCTGGTGATTTTATCACGCAGGTAGATGGCGAAGCGATGCTGGGCATGTCATTGAATGATGCTGTTGATTTGATGCGCGGGCCGATCGGGTCTGAAATCGTTCTTACAATTGTACGTGAAGGTACAGATGAGCCATTTGACGTCACAATCATTCGAGATCAGATTAAGGTCAAAGCAGCGCGTGTGCGCATAGAAGGCGAAACTATTGTTATGCGTGTTTCAGGGTTCACGGAACAAACATATGAAAATATGGAAGAAGGGATCACCAAGCAAATCGAAAAAGCCGGCGGCATTGATAAAGTCAGAGGCTTTGTTTTGGATTTGCGCAACAATCCGGGTGGATTGCTGACACAAGCCGTGCTGGTGTCAGATGCGTTTCTGGAAAAAGGCGAGATCGTTTCAACGCGTGGCCGGAATGTACAAGACAGTGATCGGCGCAATGCGAAACCGGGAGATTTAACCCAAGGAAAACCCTTGGTTGTGTTGATAAATGGTGGTTCTGCCTCGGCATCAGAAATTGTAGCGGGTGCTTTGCAGGATCATCACCGCGCAGTGATTATCGGCACAAGAAGCTTTGGTAAGGGTTCAGTTCAAACCATCATGCCGCTTCAAAGTGGTTCGGGTATTAAGCTTACAACCGCTCGTTATTATACACCATCAGGGCGCTCTATTCAGGCGTTGGGCATATCTCCGGATATTCTTGTTGAGCAACGCCCACCTAAGACAGAAGAAGATAATGGTGATGAAAAACGCAACCAAAGATTCGAATCAGATTTACGAGGATCATTGACCAATGACAGCCTGAGTGAAGATCAGAAAAAGCTGCTTGAAGAAGAACGCAAAGCACAAGAAGCAGCAGCAAAATTACGCGATTCTGATTATCAGTTATCCTACGCACTGGATGTTCTAAAAGGCCTGACCGTCCTTTCCGAATCGAACTAAAATGAAAGAAGACGAAATCCTTGCTTTGCCATATCGGCCCTGCGTCGGCATCATGATCTGCAATCATGATGGCGGCGTTTTCGCGGGCCAGCGGCTTGATAGTACCTCAGATGCCTGGCAAATGCCGCAAGGCGGTATCGAAAAAGGTGAGGAACCTAAAGTTGCGGCATTGCGTGAACTTGAAGAAGAAACCGGTATACCTGAACATGCTGTGCATGTGGTGACTGAAACGTCTGATTGGGTAACATATGATCTACCGCATAAACTCGTCCCGAAATTATGGAAAGGGCGGTATCGCGGACAAAAACAAAAATGGTTTTTGATGCGATTTACCGGGGATGATGCATTGATAAATATCAATACCGAAGTGCCCGAATTTTCTGCATGGGCCTGGTTGCCGCCGGAAAAATTACTAAATTTAATAGTCCCCTTTAAACGTGATGTTTATCAGCACGTTATTCAAGAATTTAAGGCAAAAACCAAGTAAAGATCTGTATCTCCAGAGCTTTCTATTTTTTGGCTATGTGTAGTGTATTGAATAATAAAACAGCCATGGTTTTCATATAAATCCGTTTTCGTATTTGTAATAAACGTTGCATTTGAAAACTTTATAAAGAACCGACTACCGGTTCCTTTAAAACAAGATCACTGATTGATTTCCAGATTTTATCTTGCCCCGTTGTTATATTGGCAGGCAATCTTTGTACGCCTTCACCGTGGTAACCTGAAGCCAGGATAATGTCCGCGTTTCTTTTTGAATGCCCATCTAAATCCAGAACCGCTTCCAGTGTGCCATTCGGTTTGCGTAAAACAGCTACAGTTGTTGCACTAAGCTGCCCCTTGTGCTTTGGCGTTTTATCCAATGTTATCGTTGAAGGTGTCCCGGTTTTAAACTTATTGATATCCCCTTCGTCTAAAACAATTGAGATTTGGAACTCATTTTCAATGGGCTGTAATTCGAAGACAGACTCGAATTTTTCATAATAAGTTCCAGCTTTTGCAATATTCGCACCAACTACAGTTCCGGTAATGGATGCATAAATGAAATTATTATCCAGCTGTTTATTCAGCTCGTGCAGTTTTTTATCAAGATAGCGTATTTCTTGCGTCGCCAATACTACCGCAATCCCTAAATCTTCCTCCTTTTGTAGTTTTCTTTGAAAATACTCTTTCCGTGCCGTTTGCAATTCTTGTCTTGCTTGCGTGAACTGGACCAGAGTGCAGAAACTGATCTTCTGCAGTGTTGCTTATGGTCGCCGGGGTCTGTTCGAATGGAAATTCGGCGCCATCTATCGTTTCCAATATAATGTTTGGTTTGCTACCGTCTGACCGCTTAATCAAGCCGCTTCGTTTGACAATGTTTTGTAATAATCGGGATTGATCCTCTAATGCTGCAATCGATTCCTCAAGCGATTGATCTGCCATTGCATTGTGCAATAGCTCCCTTTCACACTGCTTTATCCTGTAAGATACATCAAACTGTCCTGCCATTTTATCAACGAGAATTTGTGCGTCATACGAAAGCTTGAAAACGGATTTATTAGACTGCAAAGAAACAAGACAATGAAGCTCAATAACTTTCAATGCGAACTTGCGCTGGGTTTCTTTATAGTCCAATTTAATCGAACCGGTTTGCACCGCGCCAAGGAGTGCACCTTTTTGAACTAGCTGACCGGGCTTTATAAAGACTTGTTCCAATGAACCGTCAACATGTGTTTTAACGGTCACGACAGGTGTAAGATTACGTATCTGTACCCAACCTCGTTTTGAAAAGTGAATTGGCGCAGCATAAAAATACATTGCCAGTATAACAGCCGTAGCTACACTTAAAATTGCCGCTGTAAATAATAACAGAGTTGACTGAAAGTATTGTAAGAATGTTAATTTCTTTTGCTCGGCGGCAATGAAATCTGCAAGGCCCTTCCGGGTTAATGGTAAAGCTCCCAAACCTGATTTATAGGCGTTATTTCTGGGCATTTAGCTAACTGCCATTTCTGTGGCATTTCCACCTGCTTTCATGTTTTGGAAATCAATAGTGATTTGGCGGTACCCGGCCTTTAATTTCTGCTCGAAACTATCGGCGTTGGATAAAATACGGGCCACTTCTTTATCTTCTAATTCTTCAGTCTGCGAAGCATCGGTGTGAACCCCCAGCAGTTCCCCTTTGTCGTGTAGGGAAATTGTAACTGAATTAACACCGACCTTTAAATCAAAAATACTGTTTTCATCCTGCTCACCAAAGCTGTTTCGAGGTGCTAAAAACAATAAATCATTTGCCGCAAGTTTCACACGCTCACGTAAAGCATAAGGCAGGTTCTGTCCCAGTTGCGCATCCAACCAAAGTTTTAGTCGAAACGCATCTCTTTTGGTTGGTTTGAATGAGACGCGCACCCATCTTTCATGGTGTCGCGCCAGAACTTCGCCCACAGGGCCGCGGTCTGTCACCTCTCCGCGATCCAGTTTGACAACCTCATCTGCGGCGGTCATCAGGTAATCATCATCAGTTGCAAGCAACACAACCTTACCTTCCGTTTTGGCTTGTAGAATTAATGCCAGCAGTGCTGCTTTAGAAGCCTTGTCCAGAAATAATTCAGGCGAGTCACAGATCAAAATTGCGGGGTCCATATAAAATGCCCGGGCAATTGACACAATTTGACCCTGAGCAGTGTAATTATTCTCCAACCTATCGTTTAATAAGTCATCATCGCGAAACACATCTTCATAAGGGTCAAGTTGCATTATTAAATCCAATGCGGATAGCTCATCCGCTTGTGGATCAAAGCCGGTTACGTTTTGAATAATGGAACCCGGTAAATTAATCGGGCTGGAAGGTATATATCCGATCGACCAGGAACTTGGCCCGTGTCGATCTAATTTCTTGCCACAAAATTCAATGCTTCCGCTTTGGAATTGCCCGGTCGCAATTGATTTTAGAATTCTGGACTTGCCGCATCCAGACGGGCCTATGAATGCCAGACATAGCCCGGGAAATACATCACCCGAAAATGCGGTAAACCCATCCGCTTTAAGTGCATCAATTGACAGTATACCTGCATGGTCAACGGGGTTTGAGGCTCTACTATTTGCATTTTCTCTGACTGACAGGATTTTTTCTAATTGGTCTATGTCATGTCTTGGTGTGTGCAATGATTGAACTTGATAGCATCGAATGAAAACCTCTAGATTTAGTTGATTTATGAATATTGTTGCAATCACCGTTCCCAAAGAAATGTTGGTTTCAATACTAAGCCAGGCAGCGACAAGCAAAACAACAACAAAAGTCATGCGTCTCAGAAGGCTTGTGGTTAACCATTGACCAAGCGTTTGAAAGTCAAGACGCTGTACCGATGGAAATTGACCCTGTGCCGCCATTTCATAAAACGCAGGTCCCAGCCCGCATGCATCAATTTTCTCGACTTCAAAATCTGGAAGTTCTGCATCCTGATACCGCTCTTTTTGCAATGGTTTTCTATATTTCCATGCAATAAACAAAATTAGTGCCCCAACAACTGATGGAACCGCAAGAAGGGGATGAATGAATCCAACTAAAAACGCCCAAAACAAAGCAAAGCAGGAGTCTTGGAAAAAAATAACACCGCGCACATTCACAACATAACTTTGTAGTGCTTTCATACGCATCAGTTCAATCAGACAGACAGATACAACAGTTGTGGCGCCCAGAAATAAGAATTTCACTAGCGCATCACTGCTGCCGGACGGTATAACTCTATCAACAATTATTAAGGCAATTGCCGGCAAGCCAACGAGTAAGAAGCTTGTAAGGAATCCCAAGATGCCTGATGCCAGTCGCATCCACGTTGGTAAATCCTGGCACCATTTAGTATTATTTGAAATACTACGAACATCACTGTTTTGGTTAATTGCGTTGGGGACTGCTGTATTTTGCAGCATTTCATTTCTCCTGATTTACTCTCGTGGTTCAGAGCCAATTTGATAGGGAATTACGTTCAGTTTTGCTTGCCTTCCTGCATGATCTTATTGACGTAGTCAGAGAGGGATATGAATCCTTCTGATTGCTTCGCAATAGGCTGCACTGGCTCTTCCACTATTTTTTCTTGGCTGTTCAGTTCTTCAAGCAAGCGTTCAACAATATTTTTCTTTACTGTTACTTCTCCGGTTGCGGATGGAGTTTGGATAGCTGATTGGGTAGGATCATTTTGTTGTGGCTGTTTTAAAATGCTCTCAATAACAAGATTTCGTAGCCTTTCTTCTTCCGATATAGCTACACTGGCACCACCCGGTTCTTCCCATGCATTCTTAGCGCTTTCATCAATACCTTGATAAGTTTGTGATACCGGTCTGTTTCGTCTGGCTGTATCAACACCGACAGATCGTATTTCATGCGCAAGGCGTAAAGTCAGATTGTCAATCTTCGTTTCTAGATCGCGTATAGATTGGTTCAATATTTCCAACTTTCGTCCGATACCAACTGATACGTCTTGCGTATTCATCGCCACTGCTTGATCCGAGGTTTTCAATTGATAATTTTGCGACGGTATTTGTTCAAATCTGTTTATATCTGCAGATAAATTGCGCCCCTGTGCTCCTTGCGCGAAAATGTTTGCCGAAGCTTCGTAGTCGTTGGTTTCAAGTGCCCTGGATGGTTGTGTGGTAAATTGTGTATTTCTATTTGGCAGAATTCCTGCATTTTGATTGAAACTCCGGCGTGCATCTACACGCAGGTTTTGAAAATTGGACCGATTGGATGTGGACAGTACATTGTTACTGGTATCAACCCATGTATCAGGCAAGGTTAATCCGCTATTTTGTTGGCCGGTTTGTTGACTGGGTGTAGGCCAACTTCTTGGAAATACAAAAGAAGCCTGATTTTGGGCAACCCACCGTAGATATGTCACAGTTGCAGCAAAACCGGAAAGCGAAAGGGTTTGAAGTGTTTCCAGTTCACGCCGTATAATCAAATCGCCATCTGTTGATAAAAGCGTTTCAAGCCTTTGATCAATCGGCCCCAAAATCGAATTTGGTAAAGGCAATTCATTCTTGCGGTCAGAGATGAAGAACGTATCGGCCGGTGTTACCCCTGAAATGCGGATCTGTGGCCGCCCCTGTGCGGTCAACCCGATTTCCAGGCCGTTTTTTTGTGCTATGCATAGCGTTGTTGCATTCTGGCATCGAACTTCAAAAACATCGTCATCTAATCGCGGACTTGTACTGAACCTTGCGTAGCCGTCCGGATCAAAGCGAAAATATACGCCTTCGACAAAACCTTCCTGAAATGTCGGCCATCCAAATGACCCCCGTATGGTTTGCTCTCCCTCGCGCGCCCCAATGGCAAATGGTATAGATGTATCAAGGATTGCGGTCGCCGTTTCAGTGTTTTCAACGCTTATATCCTGTGCCGATGCAGGGCTCATAAAGGGCAATAAACACATCAACAGTGCCGCGGTACTGGTGCATGATAATATTTTCATTGGGTTTCCTTTGTTTGGGCAGGGTGTCGATAAGCAGGTAGCCAGTCAGATTTTTGTGGGGGATCCGGCAGGCCGTGCTCTATGCGCAAATCGCGATCACGAAACTGAGTGAACCAAACTTCTGAAGTGGCATTTGATGCGGTCAGAATGCGGCCCTGAACCTTGTGCAGTAATGATGCCAATAAGATGCCGTTATTATTGGCCGTTTGGATTTCGATATATCCATTCCCACCCTCATACAGGCCTTCATAAAAACCTCTTTCGGGATCAAATAATTCAATGACGGCCTCATAGAGGATGTCGGTATATGGCGTATCCCACAGTGCCCACAGCCCAAATGCCGCTTTTGTGGCTACCGCTGCATGCTCAGGTGCATAATCACCCCTTGGCGTGACTGTGTTCCATGGGTAACCGTCCGAGAAAATTGTATCATAGGTGAAATAAGGTGGCCCCTTAACATTGTGTTCGGAACGCGCGGTCATATATCCTACTATTTCAAATCTGTTTTGTTGTACCTGATAGATGCGATCCGCAAATTCGGCGCGCCAACCGTCCGTATGCACTTGATTATTCGATGTATCATCATGTGGCAGATCCCAGTCTAATTCCAACCCGTCCAAAAGGTAACTCTCCGTCACAACATAGTTCTGAGAGTGAAAAATGCGCGGATCCCGACCATCATAAGGGACGCGCACGTCAAAGATATTCGTTGTTAAATATGGCTCGGCACGATGCGCAAAATATGGTTTGAAACCCCATAGTGCAAAGCCTTTGGCGGCGTATTCTTCATACCCCAACCGGCCTTCTTGTGAATAAACCGTCTCCTTGGTTTCTTTATCCACGGAAGCGCCATATAAAACACCGTCTGCATCAACGACTTTAGAAAAATCCCAGCGTAAAAGCATATGGTCTATTGTGTTTGCCAGATACGGGTATCTGTTTCGACAGATGCGCATCCACACAAGAAAACGCCCAATGTCCAATGCCGAATATCCGATTTCGCCTGACTTATTGGTATAGTCTACCTGCGCACCGGTTTTCGTATGGTAAACTTTATTGGGCATCTCGTTTCGAAATAACTTCAGATTGCGCAATGTTGTAAGCAACTTAAGCATGCGCTTATCAAACTCCGGTTTTTCAATAAGGCACAACTCAAACGCAGAAACCAGACCGCTGACATATGATGCTGTATCCCACAGTGTTGTTGAGGGGTATCCGCCAACTGAATTTGCCAAGCCGGTAGTTTCCTGGGTGAACTTTTCAAAATAACCCCATGCAACATTTGCGGCAGCTATTTCCCGTTCATTCAGAAAACCCCGGCGTTCTTTGTATCTGCGAACATAGGAATTATCTTTTTGGTATCCCGCTTGCATTGGGACATTTAAATCTTCAAGCGTGTCAAAATAATTTTCCGGCATTTCACACATTCTGGGGGGCGCAAACCGCTTGGGTTTGCCGGTAACCGTAGCCATCGTTTCAACAGGGATCGCACCGCGCATTAGGCTTGGCAATTGTTGTAAATTCGTTTCGGACTGCTGCGATAAAACCGTAACCTCCATATCGAAATTTGCAGGGTCGTATATTTTTTCGCTGGCTAAAAAATCTTCGCCCGTCCCGGTACCTAATGATAATTGTTGGCGGGCGTTAATTTTATCTGCATTGTCTTGAAGATCTTTTTCCCTTTGGGCGCGTGCTTTTTCCTGTGCAATATTCCCAACGACAGTTTTGCCCACGGCCTCTCCCAGAATAAGCACTGCTGCAAGAAATCCGCAGATAACCAAAATGACCCCTATACCAATTGCAAATTTTCGAATTTCCAAATTTATAGATAACAATATTACATCCAATCACGGGCGCTAAAGAAGCATTTCTGAATATATGTCTAAGTGGATTCAGTAAATTTCGTGATAACTGCCATGAGTCTTTCACTAAAATTTTCTGTAGTTTTATTGAAAATTCAGAACCAAACGATTCTTATTCGCTACGCGGTGAAACGTGAAGGATGTGGTAATTTCCCTGATCAAGAACCAGCCGAACCCGCCTTCAGGAAGGTGTTCAATATCGCATGTATCTTGCAATGGCGTTTGCGCGGCAACGGGCGGTGTGAATTCAATACCATTGTCGCTGATTTCGACGACTATAATATCGTCTTGCATGTCGATACAAACAACGACATTGCCAGAGTTTTCGCAGGAAAAACCATGTTCTATGACGTTGTTCAGCGCTTCTGCCAAAACAATCTGTATATCCGTAATTTTTGAACTGCAGACGTTTTCTTGCGCCAACCATTTTCTGACTTCATCCAACATGACCGATACTGAGGCCTGACAATTCATTATACTACTATGGAATTTTTGATCATTTGGCATCTGATTTCTATGAATACTCGCATTCATTTATGATAAAGGACCTTCCATATTTTGCGCTTCCAGAAGTGCATCTTCAAAACAATTATGGACACGGAAAACCTCATCCATACGGGTGAGTTTGAATACTTTTTCAACCATAGGCGTCAACCCGGTGATCTCTAATTTTTTTTCGGCACCCATGTACTTCATGACGGAAACCAATGCGCCCAGACCAGAACTATCCATAAATTCAATATTTGTCATATCCAGTAATATGTAATCTGCACCATTATCTGCAATTGCACGTATACCCTCTTTGAATTGGATGGCATGCGCTGCATCAAGACGCGCCTCTGATAATAGCAGATGTGTGATCACCCCGTTTTGTGTTGTTTCAAAGTTCATCATTTACTCCTGTAACTGTTTCAGCCGATTTAGATCGTGCAAATCTTGATATTTGACTAATATTTGGGAAAGCACCCAGTCCAATTGTCCAGCCAAGCCACGATGTATTCGAGATTGCGGCGACAGTGATGCTCGCCATCGAAACTGCCCATGTGGCCTTTAAAAGTACGAATGCAATTGGCGATAAATCCGTTTTCCATAAGGCTATTTCCGCGATGTCCAGAAAAATTGGATGCACAAGGTAAATACCGAAACTGTAAGGAGCCAAGCGCGAAAGCCAGCTGAACCGGTTAATTTGTTGGCTTGACATAAACAGGAAGAATAAAATAACCGGCATTAAAAAATCAGCCCAAAACCCGGGCGCATAATTATATTGCCAATTTCCGAATTGTATAACACGAAAGCTATATACCAGCTTTAACATGTATAAAAAAACACCCGTAAACAGGATCATGTTTAAATATGGATAAAGTCCGCCTTTGGTTCCGATGTGCTTATAAATACCCAATCCCGCAGCTGCAACAAAACCATAGCCAAGGTAGGTCAGTATTTTTACGAACCGTACTAAATAGTCAGTCGCAGGGATGATGTTTGAGTGTGCCCACAACCAGATATCAACCTCGTGTTTTACAAACAGGCACAGAAAAACCAATGCGCCGATCCATGGTTTTTCAATTGCGATTCTGCACACCGGATAGAATAGTATCAGGCCAAATAATGTTGGCAGGAAATGCATGTGATACTGTACATCCCCCAAGAAAATGTACCCGAGCCAACTTAAAGGATTGGAAAGTTGCGCCCATATTGCGTCTTCATAGCCAAAAAAATGTGCTTTCAGCAGGCGGTAAAACGCATAGAAAACGACCCAGAACAGGAATGGTCGCAAAAGTCTTTTGCTTTGTTCAATAATTACGCTGCCATACCCGCGTGGACGGGCGTCAAGTGACATGAACAATAAGAATAGGGAAATGATGATAAATAGCTCTGTACGTGCCAGATACATGATCGAACGAAACATCACCGGGCCTGTCCGTTCCCACGTGCTGAAATCCGGGAAAGGTTGCCCGTTTATGTCTGATGATGCGTGCAGTCCGACCATTGATACCCCTGCGATCAGACGTAAACCGTCAATCCACACCATTCTGTCTTTTGTCATTGAATCACGTAATCCTTTAAAGTTTCAGAATTACTGACACAGCTTTCCTAGCAAATTCTTACCATATAAAATTGAATCTACATTTGCAGCGCAGGTTACCAAATCTTCATTGATTTTGCTTATCCAATAAGTAATCGGAGGATTGCAGGAATGAAAACAGTCTATATCGCCGCCATATTTATTTTGGCTTTTCATGCCGCTGGACAAGGTCAGGCGCAGGTAAAATTGCCATTGGATGCCGGGAATTGTGCGATTTTCAATGCTCTCAATCCTGACAACACACTATATTGTACACAAAATACGTTTCTGGGTGCACCGCGCGGTTTGATTGTAACGCTGGGTGGTTTGGTCACAACGCCGGATACGCAACAGGTTACGGCCCAGCTTCCGATATCAAACGAAAATATGACCATTATCAAACGGCCGAATGCGTTGAAAATTGATCATAAAGCCGCGCGGTCTGAAACGGGTTATTATATTCATTTTGCATTTGATTCAGATACGCTTGAAAAAGCATATCGCGATCATCTTGACCGGTTGGTACTTGTCTTAAATACGGCATCTATGAAGGCTAGCTGTGTTAAAATAACGGGCCACACGGATACTATTGGTGATGCGCAATATAATTTAGATCTGTCCCGACGCCGCTCGCAATCAGTGTACGGGTATTTAAGTCGTCTTGATGAAATTGACATTAACAGATTTACCATTGAGGCGTTGGGTGAAAGCCAGCCACTTCCTGATAAAACGGGCATAAGCCCCTATAACAGACGTGTTGAATTTTCATCAAAGCCCACGGCCAGCAATTGCAAGTCCCAAAGCTGAATGCGTATCTGGCTGCATAGGGTCTGGTTTATACTATGGTTTATTCTGCCATGGGTCTGCCCGCATATTTCATATGCACAAGGGATCGAGAAAAAAATAGCATTGGTGATTGGCAATACCGAATACACAAAGTTACCCAGATTACGAAATGCATCAAGGGATGCATTTTCAGTTGCGCGGGCCTTATCGAAAAAAGGCTTCACGGTATTTTTTGCCAAGGATGTAACTGCAATCAAGTTGAAAGAAATTATAGCCTTCGTATCCGCGCGGGCGGAAAATGCGGATCAAATTATCATTTATTATGCAGGGCATAATGAAATTCATAACGGCACCACACAGTTGATACCGATCAATACTACAGGCAGTTCACCGAACGCTCATAATCAGTCTCTTTCCATTCCGGAGTTATTGGATGCGTTCGATATTCCATTCGCGGAAAAAGCATTTATTCTGGACACCTGTCTTCAAGACCCGCCTGACACATATGGATCCGGTGCAGAAACCCTTTCTTTACCCAAGGCCCTTGGCATGGAAACACTTTTGGTTTTTGCAACCTCATTCGGTCAAGCTGCTTATGACGGGGTAGGGGATCATAGTATCTTTACCGGTGCTTTGCTGGATTACATGGCGGAAGATAAATTTCATATTCAAAGCGCAGTTCAATCGGCTCGAAGGGACGTCATTCAAGCCTCTCATGCCAGTCAAGTCCCTGTCAGCCTATCTACGTTAACGCATCCCTTTATATTGGATGCATATGCTTCCTATTCAGCAACCGCCGCATCGCAAAATAACCTTATCCAAACCTACTCTAGCTCCGGGTATGCGGGCAAACCGTTGTTGGATATTATCTCATCGGGAATAAATCCGACAGGTTTTTAAGGGTTCAATTAGGTAAAATTGAAAAAATCCATACACGATTTATTTTGCGCATGGTTTGAAAAAACATTAGAAAAATTGACGTAGATACAACAATTAGGTGAAAATAGGTGTTTTTTATCTAAATATTGTAGTTTTTCGCCTATTTTATAGCTGTCTTTTGTTGAAACTTTCTTAAAAATCGAGTTTATTTACCGCAGGCTTCACAAAACGAAGCAACTATCTAACAGGAGCAGTGACATGTCACAAAAACCAATGACAAAGACCCAACTCGTTTCAGCCATTGCTGAAGGCATGGGATGCGATAAAAAAACAGCCGATGGATTTCTGGGCTCTTTAACATCAATTATCACAAGCGAAGTCGCAGCAGGTGGGGCTGTTACGCTTCCAGGACTGGGCAAATTCGCTTGCCGTGCACGTCCAGAACGTATGGTGCGTAACCCGGCAACAGGCGAGCAGTTTCTAAAAGGTGCTGACCGTGTTGCAAAAGTGACTATTGCAAAAGCATTGAAAGATGTGATCAACGCATAAGTCGTATGCGATAGATTATTTAAAAGGGCCGCTTTAGCGGCCTTTTTTATGTCATTCAGATACTATCCGATTTGGCCTTGGTTTTCACCGGTCTGCCCGCGATGCAGCAACATGTGATCCAATATAACACAGGCCATCATCGCCTCGCCCACGGGTACCGCGCGAATTCCAACGCAGGGATCATGTCGCCCCTTTGTCACAATCTCGGTTTCCTCACCGCTTTTCGTGATCGTCTTTCGCGGTTTCAGAATTGATGAGGTCGGTTTAACCGCAAACCGGCAAATCAAATCCTGACCGGTGGATATACCGCCCAGAATGCCGCCTGCATGGTTCGATGAATAAACAGGCCCATCCGGCCCCACCGAAATCTCATCTGCATTTTCTTCGCCTGTCAGCACAGCCGCGGCCATGCCTGCTCCAATCTCGACGCCCTTTACTGCGTTAATCGACATCATTGCGCTTGAGATATCCGTATCTAGCTTTGCGTATACCGGCGCGCCCAATCCTGCAGGGACACCTGATGCCATCACTTCAACTATGGCCCCAACGCTGTTGCCGGATTTGCGTAAGCTGTCCAGATAGGTCGCCCAATCATCGGCAGCTTGTGCGTCCGGCGTCCAAAACGGGTTATTTTCAATCTCTGTCAGATCAAAGCTGTCGCGATTTATCCGCTTGTCCCCCATCTGAACCATATAGCCCAATATCTGCACCTGAGGGGCCATTACATCCAGCACAGCGCGCGCAATGCCGCCCGCAGCTACACGGGCCGCGGTTTCGCGTGCTGACGAACGGCCGCCGCCACGGTGGTCGCGAATGCCGTATTTCTGCCAATAGGTGATATCGGCGTGGCCCGGGCGAAACTTGTCCAGAATATCGCCGTAATCCTTGGAACGCTGATCGGTGTTACGGATCATTAACTGTATCGGCGTGCCTGTTGTCTTGCCCTCAAACACGCCCGACAGGATTTCTACCTGATCGGCTTCGCGCCTCTGGGTCGTATATTTATTCTGCCCAGGCTTGCGCTTATCCAGCCAAACCTGCAGCATTTCCACGTTCAGCGGAATATTGGGCGGGCATCCATCCACTGTGGCCCCCAAAGCGGGCCCGTGGCTTTCACCCCATGTGGTGACACGGAAAAGATGACCAAAACTGTTAAATGACATTGCACGGGCTCCTTTTCATATCATTAGCGCATAAAAAAGGCGGGTTCAAACCCGCCTTCTTAAAATATTTATCAAAGGATCAGGCGTCCTTGCGTTTGATCGGCGCCCATATTTTCTTGTTCGTCAGGTATAACAGAACCGTAAAAAGACCCAAGAACAGAACAGATAGCAGTCCCACACGTTTACGTGCCATCATTTTTGGCTCGGCTGTCCACATCAGGAATGCAGATACATCCTTTGCCATGTGTTCAACATCGTTTTTGTGGCCATCATCAAATTCGACCTGTTCATCTTCCAAAGGAGGCGCCATTGCAATCCAGCCACCAGGGAAGGCTTTATTTTCATAAAAGGTTGTACCTGCTTGCTCTTTTTCTTCACCGGTAAACCCGGTTAGAATAGAGGCAATATATTCAGTGCCACCCATGCCTTTGATAAACTGGTTGATCCCCAGGCCATTCGGGCCGTGAAAGCCTGCACGCGCTTTTGCCATCAAAGACAGGTCAGGTGCGTTTGAAAGCGCACTGCGCGGAAATTTGTCCGACGGTTTGCCCGGCAGATCTTCATCTAATTCCGCGTTGTATATATCAAACCCGGCTGCATATGCTTTTACCTGTTCCGGTGTGAAACCAGGTCCGCCTTCATCGGCGAGTGTACGGAATGCTACATGGCGTAACCCGTGGCAAGCAGCACAAACTTCGGTGTAAACCTTCAGGCCGCGTTGCAACTGGATCGGGTCATATTTTCCGAACGGCCCTTCAAAGGAAAAGTCGAAGTCTTCAATATGCTGTTCGCCTCCACTTGCCAAGGCAACCGTTGCAGTTCCACCCATGCCCAAACCAAGTGCGATAAGCGCTGTAAGGAGTGTTTTCTTCATCATTTTATCAATCCTTCTTGATCTGTTTACTTCGATTTTGGCGGATAATGCGCATCGAAATCAGCTTCAATGGTTTCGGGGACGGCTTTGGTTTTTTCGGTAAATCCAAGCACAGGCAAGATCACCAGAAAATAACCGAACCAGTAAATTGAGCCGATTAAACTAATTGTTGGCACCAGACCTTCTGCGGGGCGTGACCCACACCACATCAACACGATAAAATCGATAACCAATATCAGGAAGTACCATTTGAATGCAGGCCTATAGCGACCGGAACGCACAGGTGATGTATCCAGCCAAGGCGCCAAAGCCATCACCCCGATAGAACCAAACATCAACAACACGCCCAGAAATTTTGCATCCAGAAACAACACGTCAAATGTGATCGCACGCAAGATCGCGTAAAATGGCAGGTAATACCATTCCGGAACGATATGTGCAGGTGTTACCAGCGGATTAGCCGGGATATAATTGTCCGGGTGGCCCAGGTAGTTTGGCATAAACCCAACAACAGCCATGAAAATTACCAGAATAAGAACCAGCGCAAACAGGTCTTTGATCACGAAATACGGCCAGAATGGAACTGTGTCCTTATTGGCTTCGGCCTTTGACTTGCGCCGTACCTCTACACCTGTCGGGTTGCTGTTGCCGGTTGTGTGGAATGCCCAGATGTGAACGGCCACAAGACCAACAATAACGAACGGGATCAGGTAGTGCAGGCTGAAGAAACGGTTCAGTGTGGCATTATCCACAGCCGGTCCGCCCAATAGCCATTCCTGAATGATCGGTCCAATGCCGGGGATCGCGCCAAACAAGCCCGTGATAACGGTTGCGCCCCAAAATGACATTTGACCCCAAGGCAAAACATAGCCAAGGAACCCTGTTGCCATCATAGCAAGGTAAATCAACATGCCGATGATCCATGTAATTTCG